>Ga0255759_10000464_pt1 | contig 36769 bp, 52 predicted proteins | sample 101ome_20_FD_179959 | JGI IMG/M metagenome (GOLD analysis project Ga0255759, IMG submission 179959) | Coastal salt marsh microbial communities from the Groves Creek Marsh, Skidaway Island, Georgia - 101404AT metaG (version 2) | ecosystem: Environmental > Aquatic > Marine > Intertidal zone >... | reverse complement strand
TGACAACAATTTATACAAGTATATTATGGCGTTGATTTCGTAGTTGTCAAGTTGAAATTTCAAAAAATCGCCATTGTCTAATCTGACCCTATAAAAATAATACCCAATAAATACCGTAGAATAAGCCCCCGATACAAGCTACAGCTAAGGGTGCTACTATAAAACCAAGTAAGCTAATAAAAACTCTTTCTATAAAGTCGCTGTATTCTTCTTTCATGTAAGTTACTACTGCACCTATTAGGCCAATAATAAAAAGAATCTTTAGTATTAAGATTGCTGATGGGTCAAGGGCTTTAGGGTGTAGCAGATTAATACAATGTGCATAGTCTTTTTGCTCTGCTATGGTGGCTGTGTTATGTTCATAACCTTTAACCATCATCTTACAGCTTGCCTCTTCTGCTTTTCTGGCTCTCATATTGGCAGCGTTTGCACTTGCAGCAGCTCCCGCACTTATAGCTAATGAAGTTGTCATATTATTCCCCGTCTAAAATTGAATATGTAGGCTTCTTAGCTGGCGCAACTTCGCTAAACTGTGCTAATTGTTCCCGTGCTTTTTCGTTCACCCATTGAGTGAAGATTGCGGACTTGCTTAAACCATTGCAAAGCGTATCAAACTTTTCGGCTATATCTGCTCTTACGGCTAAGTTGATTTGTTTCATTACAACGCCGTTCTTGCGTTGATATGTTGAATTGCTTTTATTACTCATAATATTATTTAATTAAATTGGTTACTAATTCTTTTCTAAAAGTGAAAGGCGTTGATAGTTTACAAGTTCGGGCGTAAAAACCTTCCTCACCTTCACCAATAATAAAACCATCATTGGCTTTTATGCCGTCTTTAATTAACTTAAAAAGGCGTTTTATCTCCATCTCACTATACAATTTTTTTGAGTAGAGATTCTCTTTTCGGCCGTCGTATTGCCTAAATACTTTATATTGTTTGCTTTGCATAATTATTACCCTTTTAAATTTAAGTGTTCTAAGTAGGAATCAAGTTCTTGCTCATCTTCAAAGATGTTTAAAGGGGTGCAGGGTTTACCGTCTAAATATTTGTTGGTTTCTTCAAGCTCATCAAATAAATAGAATACCTGCCCTTTATAATTATATAACCAATAAGAGTTTTTATTTGAAGCCTCTAAAGTTTCTAGCGTCTCATTAGGTTTTATGTATTGAATATTTGTTTGCATAATCATTTACTTTTCTTAGTTGTTATTAAATACCCATGCAGAATCTATAATCCCAATAAGAATCATTAGCTGCCCTGCAATGGTTGTCTGCTCTTGCAATCGCTTTATAAAAAAAGAACATAAAGCAGCTCATTATTAGAACTGCTAATATGGATTGTTTTACTATTTTCATAATCGTTTTTGTTTAAAGTTAATATTATTTAGTTTTGTTCTTATTGAACTCGGTAAAATACTTTTTAGTTGGTTTGCCTTTGGCTACTTTTTCTACATCGCCCCAAAAGGTCGCCCCGTCTTGAACCATGTAGATAATGCCTGCTAGCATCGCAACTATTAAGATAATATATAAAATAGTCATATATCCCCCGTATTATATTTTATAGATAAAGTAGCCGTCTTGTTCTATCTCGTGGCCATCATAACTAGATAGAAAATGCCCTCTGCCGTCTGCACCAATTGCAGCTTCAACGAAATCTTCAAGCCCGCAAGTTTTGTGGATAAGTTTTAAAACAGCTTCGTTGCTACCTTCACATTTATCTTGCATAGCTTCAAAAACTTCGTAGGGTAAATCAGTCATTTCAGCTAAAAAGCTAGTATTAAAAGCCCATGCGGTTTGTTCTATATAATCGGCAACGGCTTTGTCGGCTTCTTCGTCAGTTCCTATTGCGTAATCATCAAAGATTTCTAGTCCGTAATGGTCGTAAGTCTTTTCTATTAAATCATCAATTTCGCAATTTAAGTAGTTTGCAATCGCTTGCTCTTTTGAAATATTATTAGTCATTTTCGTTTCTGTTTAAAGTTAATATTATTTAGTTTAAAGTTCCTAAAACATACTGACCGCTTTTAATCTTGCGTTCAGTTTCCTTTCTATCTTCATTAAGGAATAAATTACGGTACTTGCCAGTTGTTGTGCTGTATTCCCAGTAGTCCTTATCAAGGATAGTTTTTAAACCGTGTGTAAAAGGTTTATAAGCTATAATTGAATTGTAACTTTGAAAATAAAGTCCGCTTTCGGTTTCAATAATGAATTGATTAGCAATCTTATTACCATTTGAAGAGGTCATATTGCTAACTTTTACTTTTTTAATATTTATTGTATTAGTCATAATCGTTTTTGTTTAAAGTTAATAAATTAAAATATACCTTGAAAATTCAAGATATAACCTAAGTATAAGATTAATTTCTTGAAATGTCAAGAACTTTTTTAAAAATAATTTTATTTGCTAAAAATTGCCATTGTCTAACCTGACAGTTTGCTAAAATCGCCATTGTCTAACCTGACAGTTTGCTAAAATCGCCATTGTCTAACCTGACGTTTTGTTGCTAAGGTTGATGGCATTAAAAGTTTAAATAGTTTGTACTAATTTTGAAAAAGTGTTGAAAAAGTGTTGAAAAAGTGTTGATTTTTGAAAGAATAAACGCTAAAATAAAGTTTCTCTTTTTTTTATAAAAGGACTCTATCATTAATTAGAGTCCTTTTCCTATCTTAAATCTTTTAAATCTACACCCCAAGTATCCAGTAATTCCTGGCAAAATTGACTTTCATTGAATATCATTTCAATTTGTTCATTTTGTTCAATTTGTTCAAGTTCGCTCTCACAAACTACTGAAGTTGCATTGTTAGGTTGGTTTTTATCCATATTAAAACTCTTTTTTTTATGTTAATAATAATATTATCTTATATGGGGCATTCTAAAAGGTCAATAGTTTTTTCTAGTTTTAGTTGTTTATCTTGAAATATCAAGGAAAATACTAATTGACAGGGTAAAAAAATTCTAAGAAAGTTTTGTTTTTCTTTTTGAAAGGCCTAATTGCTTAGCTTTACGCCATATAGACATGCGACTTACTCCATAATGAGCAGCCAGTTTTTGAGTAGTTAAGAGGTTATAGAGTCTAATAAATTGATCTTTATTAACTAAATAAGTGCCATTACTTAGTATTTCGCTTTTAGCCTCTGTTAAAATCAATTTATCTCCTATGGCTTCTTGCTTTGTGAGACCATATTGCTTGGCTGTGCGATATATAGTTAATCGGCTAACCCCTAAAAGGTTAGCTAATTGAGTTATTGATAATTTTTTGTAAAAAGATTTAAAATCTTTCTCACTAAGTGTAATTTTAGATATAATAATTTAATTAAGGTTAATTGTTACTAAATATAAGTTAGTAACTAGTTAATGTAAGTAACTAGTTAATGTAATTAGTTAATGTAATTAGTATAAAATGTCAAGTTTTTTAGTTTTATTTATTTATTTCTTGAAAAGTCAATAAGTGTGATATCACATGTAATAGGTAGTGTGTCTAGTTTGAAGCCAGTGTTTCTGCGGTTGTAATAGGTGTAATACCTATTTCTTACCTATTAAGATTTTATTAAAATATGGTATATGTAACTAGTATATGTAATTAGTATATGTAACTAGTATAGAAATAAGGTGATGATACATTGAGCATTTATTAGTAAATAAAAATTATTAAGTAGTAGAAAAAAGGTGTTACAAGTATTACAACTAGTCACAACCGCAGAAACACTGGCTTCGGACTAGACACATTAGGGATTACATTGTGATATTTGTGATGGGTAGCTTCTTTAAATTTCAATAGTGGATTATTTGTCAAAAACTGTCTTACCAGTCAACTGGTAGTATTTTATTGCGCCTTTTCTTTTTCTTTCTTTGGCCTCTTCTTTCTTTTTGATAAGTTCGGCTGCTGTGTCTTGTCTGGTTGGTAATGGGTCGCCTTCAATAGATATGGCTGTAATAGAGTTCTTTTTATGCTTATCTAGTAGTTTTATTATGGCATCATGTATGCACCTAGCTTTAATATATCGAGTTCGCTCACTGTTTCTATATTTGAATTTAATGTAGTATTTTAGCAACATATTAATAATAGCGTTTAGTTTGGTTTAGGTTAGTTAGTTGTTTTAGTGTATTTAGTAAAGTTTTTATAAAGGTTATAAATCGTATTGAGTCTATCTCCTCTAAACAATATAATCCATTACGCTTACATAAGCGCATTAAGCTTAGTTAGCTTAAAACATATTATTGATTTTTCAAGATTAAATTCAAGAAAGTTTATTGAAATTTCAAGCACGCCTTTCGCTCTCATCGTGGCAGTTTTGAAAGTGTAAGGCGTGTAGTGAGGGGGTACCCCGAAAATCGGTTTGCCACCCCCGTCATCACCTATTTCATCTCTATAATTCCATGTACATTAACGGCGTTCAGAACGCTATATACGTCAGAATAACGGCCGGCTTAAAATATTTTTTAAGGCCCACACACGGAAAACTGCTAATTTAGTCTTTTGCTTGACAATTCAATAATTAGTTCTTACAATATGGTTTACAAGTATATTCAGTTGTTAGTAAAACAAATGAAAAATCTCTTTAAAGACGAACAGATACAGAAAAGATTTGACCCATTTATGGATAAGTTAAAGAAAACAACTAAACAAATGCCACCATTAGAAGAAATACATGACCCTAATAAACCCGGGTCAACCGATGTGGTGCCGTATGACCTTAAGGCGTATGCCTTTTTTGAGGAATATAAAAAGGATTTAGACGTAGACCGTACGCTCAAAACACTTAACATTCCCAAGAAAGTGTACACACAATGGTTAGATCAGCCGAAATTTACAGATGTTCTTAACAGGATACACCAAGCGTACGAGGACGCAGTATTAATGGACGCTAAAACCGTAGCTGGTTGGAGTGTTGAAATACTTAGAGATATTCATAACAGATTTAAAGAAGGCGATTCTAAGGCTGGTAGCGCACTAGCCGCTATGGCTGGTAATATGCTTAGAGCCAGTGGTAACTTCAAGGACGCCACGCAAACAGCGCCACAGGTATTAATTCAAATTGATACTGGCAACGCTACCGCTAAATCAAATGACACGCAAAACACGCCGCTGAAAGCGGTCAACGCAACACCACAGGAATCAACAAACAAAAGCGACCATAGTATTAATATTAACATTAAATCAAAAGAAAATGACAAACAGCGTATTGCAAATATGTCCATCTTGTGCGGAGAATAACGGCGCAACATGGAAGAATCCACGTAACACCGCACCAATGTTTCTTGGTGTCTGCGGTTGTTGTAAGGAAATAGTACCGTGTACTCACATACAATTCTGGCAAGGCATAAAGAGCGATTCCCAACTAAAGACACCGGACAGTCTCGCAAGAGACCAAAAGAACGCAAAGCGTAGAGAAGCAACCGCCAACAAAAAGCAGTCTCAACCATCAAGCGATCTTTTAGGCGATGGCGAAGAACAGAAATAATCCATACGAGCAAGCACCAGCAACGCCAACGTTCAAGCTTAATTACCAAGCTAGTCCGACTTTAGCTGACTTTCACGCATCAAATGCGTTTGTTAGAGGCGTTAAAGGGCCGATAGGTTCTGGTAAATCAGTGGGTTGTTGTCTTGAGATATTCATTAGAGCCAAGCAACAGCACCCTTCTATTGATGGTAAACGCCGTACTAGGTGGGCTGTAGTGAGGAATACAGGGCCAGAACTGGAAACAACGACTATTAAAACATGGTTGGATTGGTTCCCAGAGGCGGTGTTTGGTAAGATGAATAGAAAACCGCCAATCACGCACCGTGTTGCTATAGAAGATATAGAGCTTGAGGTAATATTTCTTGCGTTAGACCGACCAGACGATGTGAAGAAGCTATTGTCCTTAGAGGTAACTGGCATATTCTTTAACGAGGCTAGGTTTATTCATAAGGACATCGTAGATGCCGGTACAGGGCGTGTGGGTAGGTACCCAGCAAGGAAGGAAAAACCAGACGAAGTACCAGACGATCAGTGGCCAACATGGTATGGTATTATTATGGATACCAACCCACCAGATGATGACCATTGGTGGTATAATGGTGCAGAAGTTGAGACACCAGAAGGGTGGGAGTTCTGGGGGCAACCATCGGGTTTGAGCCCAGAAGCGGAAAATATAAAGCATCTACCACGAGGTTATTATCAAAGGATTGCTGCAGGTAAAACTAAAGAATGGACAAACGTATTTGTGCATGGTAAATACGGTACTATACAAGATGGTAAGCCAGTATATAACCAATCTTACAGAGATGAACTGCACTGCGTGAATGATTTAAAACCAATACCGGGCGTAATACTTCATATTGGTATTGACTATGGTAACACACCGGCAGCTTTAATTACTCAAATATCACCTACGGGGCAACGCAGAGTGCTTGAGGAAATAGTAACTATTGATACATCAATTCAAAATTTTGCCAAAATATTAATACAGGTTTTGAATAAAGATTACAAAGGGTACCAGTATAAATGCTATGGCGACCCAGCAGGGGAGTTTAAAGATCAGCAGCAAAAATCAGCAAAGGATTTAATGAGAGCGCAAGGAGTTACTGTAGCATCAGCACCATCAAACCAAATTAAGATGAGGATTGAAAGTGTTAGCTATGAACTTGGCAGACTGGTTAATGGTCAGCCAGCATATATTATCAATGGTAAGAAATGCCCGACGCTTAAAAGAGGTTTCAATGGTGGTTATCGTTACCGACAATTAAATGTTTCCGGCGGCGGTAAATTTGAAGATAAGCCAGAGAAAAACCAATTCTCGCATGTTCACGATGCCAACCAATATGTGTGTTTATCAACTGGTTCTTATCGTGCGATCACAAGAGGTAATCAGAAATCACAGCTAAAAACAATAATTAATAAAAGTAATTGGAGTATATGGAAGATTTAAAATTTACAATGTGGTACGTAGTTTTTTCTGCGCATAATGTAAGACCTACTAAAATTCATACTTTTTTAAAATATCCTTTTTACCATTGTTATTGTTTTCGGCAAATAGGGGATTATGTATATTTTGCCGATCACACCAAAGCTAATATAAATACAGCTATTTACCAAGATGTTACTGCTAATGAACTAGCTCACATATTAATAAATGAAAATGATAATTTAGTAATTTTAAGAATTAAAATACCAATTGACTTTTCTAATAAAAATTTTAATATATGGAATATGCTCCCTACTTGTGTAAGTACAGTAAAAATGTTTTTAGGTATAACTAATAAAGCTGTAACACCTTATCAATTATATAGGCATTTACTAAAGCGAGGGGCAAAATTAATAAATTAATATATAAATAAAAAATGAGTGCTAATTGTTTTGTTAAATCTTTTACTATTTCGTCTGGTACTGAATCAGAACAAATTAATTTAATTAATAAATCTTTAGTTGGTATTTTTATTCCAGCAGGTATAGCATCTACAGCTTTTACTATAAAAAATGCAGTATCTCCCGGTGATGCAGGGGTTACTGTTTATAATGGTGATGGTGTTTATGGTGCTGTGTCTGATTATTCACCAGCAATAGCAGCTTCAAAATATATTCCTATTAGACCTTCTATTTCAGCAGGATTAATGAATGTTACTTTTGTGTTTAATGCGACAGAAACTGCTAAAACATTCCATGTAGTGTATAAAGATATAGCATAATAATGGATTATTTATATTCTCAAGATGACTATCCACCTTTTGTGTTTACAGTTAAAACCGATTTCCCTGGAGTTTCATCAAGTACTCAATTCAAGGTTCCTGTACATGAAATAGGCTCCTATGCGTGTTTAGTAGATTGGGGTGATGGGTCTACAGACTATATAACATCATTTTCGGATTCAAGATGGACACATACTTATTCTGCAGCAGGAACTTATCAAATTTCAATAAAAGGTTTGTTTAGTAATTTTCGTTTTGCTAATGGGGGCGATTGTCAAAAAGTTCGATCTGTTGAGAACTGGGGTTGTTTTAAATCACCTAATACTTCGGTTTTTCATGGGTGTATTAACATGGAGATAACTGCTAAAGATAAATTTGATTTTGGTGGAGCGACCAGTCCATTTGAATGGTTTAGAGGTTGTAGTACTGTTACATCAATACCAGGTATTAAAAATTGGGATTTATCACGATTAACCGGTTTAAATCGCACATTTCGCAATATGGCTAATCTGAACGAACCAGATTTAGCTTATCTTGATACAAGTACTATTAATCTAATGAACAGCACATTTCAGGCTTGTACAAATTTAGATGTTAATTTTGGTTCTTGGAATGTTTCTAACTTAACAAGTGCATATAATATGTTTGAAGGAACAACGCTTAGTACAGCTAATTACGATGCACTTTTAATTGGTTGGGCCGCACAAAATGTCCAGACAGGAGTATTTTTTAATGGAGGAAACGCTACTTTTTCTTTGGCTGCTGAAACTGCTAGAAGACATTTAGTTAATGAATATTTATGGACAATTATTGATGGAGGGCCAGCTTAATGTTAGAGATAGTTAAACCTGTAAAAACAGTATATTTTATAGCGTATAATTTTGATGATGAAGGTAATAGACACCCGTCAGCATATGGTATTATTGAACCCAACCAATATATGTCAACTAACTTAGAGAACATAGAAGAATTTGAAACATATGAGAGTTTTAAAACAAAGTTGATTGAATATAATATACAGGTTGACTTTGATGAATAGATCAATTAAGTTAAAATTAAAAATTAATTTTTAATTATGGGAAGTAGACCGAGCGCGCCTGACAATAGCGCACAAGTTAAAGCAGCCGAAGAACAAAGGGCTGAATTAAAACGCCAGCAAGAAGAGGCTAGAATGGCTAAAGAAGCTTTGGCTCAAAAGAATACCGATGAACTAAAAGGTATCCGTAGACGTGGAAGAGGTAGAGCATCGCTTATTACTACTTCCGAAAAAGGTTTTGTAGAGTCAAACAAATTAACTTCGTAATTTATGGATAAAAAAGATACTCTTTATAAGCGTTTTCAAAATGCAGTTAGCCGTAAAACAAATTGGCGCAATACATATAAAGAGGCTCTTGAATATTTTTCGCCTCAAAGAGATACGTTTGATGACCCACAAGAAGGGTCTAAGCGTACTAATACTGATCGCATATTTGACTCTACCGGTCAAGATGCACTGGACGAGGCAGTATCTAACGCACAAGCCGAGATATTCCCACCACAGAAAAATTGGGGTAAGCTTAAATTAGGCCCATTACTTAAAGACAAATCCGGTGATCTTAATAAAAAACTAGAAGATATTACTGATTTATTTTTTACTTCACTTCACAATAGTAATTTTGACATTCAAGTAGCAGAGTTCTTAGAGGACTGGATGGTTGGTACTGGTAATATGCTTATGCACAAAGGTACCAGAGACAAACCATTTATCTTTGAAGCTATACCATTAGATCAAGTTTATCTTGAAAGAGGTAAGTTTGGTTCTGTTGGTGGTAGGTTCCGTAAATGGAAACTGCCAAACCATCTTATTAAAGAAACATGGCCAGATGCTAAGTTATCTCAAACGCTTCAAGCAGCAATAGAAACTAATCCATACGAAGAAACCTGCATCATTGAGTACACTATTCAAGATAAAGTTAAAAGTAGAGTGCTTACTCAAGACAGGGGCGGTAAGTCTATCAGTAAAGAACAAATGACTGATGGCTTCCGCTATATTGTACAGGAAGAAAAAACAAAAGAAGTAATTGTTGACCGTGAGAATAAGAGCCAACCGTGGATTAATGTAAGATACGCAGTATCAGCAGGTGAAGTTTACGGAAGAGGCCCAGTATTAAAAGCATTGGCTGACAATAAAACTTTAAATAAAACTAAAGAGCTAGTTCTTAAAAATGCTGCTTTAGCAATATCCGGTATGTGGACTGTGGTTGATGATGGTATTATCAATCTTGAGAATATTGTTATGGAGCCGGGTGCTAAGATACCAGTTATGGCTAATCCGGGTAATCCAAATGGGCCGAGCATTGCACCACTTCGTAGTGGGGCTGATTTCAATGTGAGCCAGATTATCATGCAAGATTTGATTAAATCTATTAAAGGTATCTTGATGGCTGAACCAATGGGCGAGATTGACGCACCGGTTAAGACAGCTACCGAGATTGCACATAGAGCGCAAAGAATGGCAAAACGTATGGGTTCACCTTTCGGTCGTATGCAAAGTGAAGGCGCAGAACAAATTATGATGAGAGGTTTATACATACTAGAAGAATTAGGTATGATTGACCTTAGTGGATTTACTGTTGATGGTAATAATATTGGTATTCAGCATGTGTCGCCATTAGCTGTTGCTCAAGACCAAGAAGAATTAACAGCAATGACAAGATACGCTGAAATTGTTAGTGGCTTCTTTGGCCCACAAGGGTTAATGATGATGACTAACCCAATTGAATTTGGTGCAGAGCTTTCAAGATTACTTGGCGTAAGGTCAAATATTTTACCAACTCAAGAACAAATGGACGCTGTCAAGCAAGTATTAGCTCAACAAGCTGGTGTTGCTCAAGGTGCGCAGCCAGAACAACCAATGGTTTAACTATGACTCAAGAAAGATGCCGTAATGGCCGACATATTTATTTATCAGCACAACCAAAACCAAGATGGTGTATTTGGTGCAATCATAAAGAAAAAATAGAAGAGCCAAAACCGGCTGCCCCTAAAAAGAAAAGGATTTACAAAAAATCAACTAAAAAGAAATAATATGACTGACGGATGGAAAGGTCTTGAGGATATTGAAAATCAAAAAATAGAATCTCTTGGTTTGAGCGATGATGAAATTATGATTGCTCAAGCTTTCAAAGGCGAGAAAGGTGCTAAGGCTCTTGAAGCTTTACGCCGCATTACAATAGAGAAGCCTAGCTTTCAATCAATGTATACCGATGGCGTTAATACTGCTATTGGTATGGCATTGCGTGAAGGGGAGAATAACCTCTATCGTAAAATTTTATTAATAATTAAAAAAGTAGATTCCCATGGAAACAGAAAATCTAAATGAAGGCCAACCAGCCGATGTGTCTAATGACACAACGACTGCCCCAACATACAATACATCTGATGGTGAATTAAATAATAATCAAACTTTATTAGCTGGAAAATATAAATCAGTTGAAGAACTAGAAAAAGGTTATCGTGAAAGTACCAAATACGCTAGAGAGTTAGGTACAAAAATCAAAGATATGGAAGGTGCAGCACCAAAAGCACCAGAAAAATATGAGTTTAATTTTAATAATGTTGAAGGCTTGGAGGGAACAGAAATATCTGTAGACGACCCAGATATGAAAGCTATGATTCCAGTATTTAAAGAGTTGAACCTAAGTCAAGACCAAGCGTCAAGACTAGTAGAAGCTCATTTAAAAAACATGGCTTCTTTAGCAGAATCAAACGATCAGATTAAAGAAAAATTAGGGCCGCAGGCAGATACTATTATTGGTAAGTTGCAGGAATTTACTGACAAATTACCGCCGGAAGATCAACAAATCCTACAATCATTAGCTGATACTTCGGCTGGTATTGATTTCTTATACCGTCATTTAGTTGGTGGGGAGTTATCAACACCGGGATTACAAAACAATAATGGTACACCTGAAAAGAGTGCTGCCGAGTTGAAAGCTGACGCATTTAAATTTAAAGCTGACAATGCAAAGTCTATCGGTTTTGACAGAACACAGCAAGAACAGTATCAAAAAATGATGCGTGCTGCTCTAGTTGCCGAAGAGAACGAGGCTAAAGCTAAAAAGTAATTGACTCTTTATATTTCAAGAACTATTATTGAAATATAAAGCGGAATCTGACTAACCCGACATAGTAATATGTTGGCCTCTGATGAAGCGGTTTTTGGCGTAAAAACTAAAAGTACGCAAGATCAAGGCCCCAAAAGGACAACCCTTATCGTTAGGAAACTTAATAATTTTTTAACAACATATTATATATTACTATGACTAATAATATTTTAGATACCTTAGAGGTAAAACAGTTTGAGGCAGAAGTGCATCAATCTTATCAGGAAGAAGGTAACACTCTTGCTGAATGTACCAGATACAGACGTATCAACGGTAACAAAACTCAATTCCCAATCTTAGGAACTTTAGCTGCGGCTGAAAGAGTAATTGGAACTCCTGTAGTTGCTACTAACCAAAGTGCATCTGCTGTAGAAGTTCAAACTACTAAATACTCTGTAGCTCAATGGACTGACATTTTCTTACAAGGCGAAGTTAACTTTGACGCTAAACAAGAAAGTGCTAAAGCTGTTGCTATGGCTGCTGGCCGTAAAGTTGACCAAGTGGTTATTGACGCTTTAGAACTATTAGACGGTTCATACACTAACACTGTTGGCGTTGCTATCGGTGGTGCTAATACCAACTTAAACGTTGCAAAATTAGCCGAAGCTGCAAAGCAACTTGATATTAATGGTGTACCTTCCGCTGATCGTTTTGGTGTCATTCATACCAATTCTCACCATTCATTAACTCAAGAAACTACTGTTGCATCATCTGATTACAACAGCAATAGAGTTCTTGCTAATGGTAAGATCAACGATTACTACGGTTTCAAATTCAAGCAAATTGGTAACTTAGCTGACGAAAATGGTTTGGCATTAGCTTCTAATGTTCGTAACAACTTCTTCTTCCATAAGTCTGCAATCGGTCTTGTAATGGGTATGGAAATCAAAGTAGAAATTGAGTACCACCAAGATTATGGTGCGCACTTAGTAACTGCTTTCTTCTCTGCCGGTTCTAAAGTAATCGACGAGTTAGGTATTTCTTTCGTAGATACTTACGAAGCTTAGTTTTATTAACCTTTAATTAGATTTTATTATGGCTTTTTCAAAGAAAAATTTAGTCTTGGTAAACCAAAGTGGTGTACCGGGATCTCCAAAAATTTGGATGTATAACACAACTGACACTATTGCGACAGTTAACACAGCAGACTATTTCTTGACTGCTAATGACATCCTAACTACTAACGATATTATGTTCGTAGTTAGTTCAACAGGTGGTACTCCGGTACACTCTATTGTCATCGTTAACGCTGCTTCTAGTTCAACAGTTGACGTTTCAGACGGTCTTACTATTACTGCGACTGACTCTGATTAATTTTAGAAACTGTGTGTCTCCGGCATTTATGCCGGGGGCATGCTTTAATTGAATAGGAAATTATGGCTGTTATTACTACGGATATTAGTATCTGCGCAGCCGCTTTACAGCTTATAGGCGCAGAAGAAATTGAATCTTTCTTAGATGAAACAAGAGAAGCAAGGATTTGTGCTTCTATATATCCAACAGTCAAAAAGGACATGTTGCAATCAAGCGCATGGCGATTTTCTATTAGGCAAGAAGAATTAAATAGATTAACTACAACACCACTATTTGATTTCAGTTATGCTTATTCCTTACCATCAGATTTCTTACGCTTAGTAGGTAAACAGAATCCTACATCTAAGCACCAAATTTTCGAGAACAAATTATATACTGATTTAACGCCAGTCTATGCGAGCTTACAATATGACGTAGATGAGCAATATTTCCCTGCGTATTTTACTCGCTTGATGCAATTAGAAATGGCTGCAATGCTTGCGGCTGCGTTATTAGAAGATGAAAACAAAGCAGATAAATTTGGGGCTTTCGCTAAAACACAAATGATTAAAGCGAGAAATATAGACTCACAAAATAATACTTCTAGCACTATACCGGCAGGAGCGTTTAACTTAACTAATGTTAGATACTAATGGCACAAAAGGCTCGCATAAAAACAGTACAGGTAGGTTTCACAGCAGGCGAGCTTGACCCTGTTTTATTGGGGCGTATTGATAAAGAACTTTATTATAAAGGTGCTGCTAGGCTACGTAATGTTGTAGTTAATCCTCAAGGACATGTTACACGTAGACCCGGATTAGAATATATAGACAGCACTACTGGTAATGCCGCTTCACAATCTATAGAGTTTGAGTTTAATAACATCCAAAAATATTTAATCGTATTCACCGCTGGTGAGTTCAAAGTCTATAAAGATGATGTTTTACAGGCTACTGTAACTTCATCACCAATTAGTTCTTTAACTGCCGATCAAGTACAAGAAATGAAATTTGTACAATCAGCGGATACATTATTACTTTTTCACAAAGATGTTCAAACCATTAAGATTACAAGAACGAGCCACACTTCGTGGACTGCTACATCTGTAACTTATGATAATATCCCGTGGTTTGCTTTTTCTGGTGTAAGTGTTAGTGAGCCAGCACAGACATTAACTCTTAGCAACACAACTGGTAGGGATGTAACAGCAACCGCAGGCGGCGGTAGTGTGTTTTCATCTGGTAGTGTTGGTCAATATATTTATGGTAAAGCTGGCGGTATTCTTAGAATTACTGGGTATACCAGTGCTACTATTGTTACCGGACAAATTGAGGTTGACTTCCCATCTGTTGGGCCGATTGCGGCTGGTCAATGGGAATACGAAACTGGCTATGAGGCTGTTTGGTCTGGTTCAAAAGGTCGGCCATCATGCGGAACTTTCCACCAAAATAGATTATGGGTGGCAAATTCCGGTGAAAGACCACAAACATTATGGGGTTCTCAAGTAAGTAACTTCTTTGATTTTAATGTAGATCAAGGCAATGATGACGATGCGATTGACGTAACTATTGATGATAACCGAGTTAATGCTATTCGTAATATTGTTTCTGGTCGTAATCTACAAATCTTTACTACTGGTGGTGAGTTCTATATACCGACCGAAGTTGGAAACCCAATTACACCGGCTAAAGTTTTGATTACTAAATCTACTGCTCACGGTTCAAGTAATGTACTACCAGTACCAGTAGGTGGTGCTACCGTGTTTATTGAAAACGCAGGTAAGGTAGTTAGGGAATTTATTTATAATGAATTAGAACAAAACTATGGTGCTAAAAATATTTCAATACTTTCGTCTCACCTCATTAGTTCGCCAGTTAGTTCGGCTGTTAGACAATCCACATCCGATAGTCCGGCTGATTATTTCTATGTGGTTAATAGCGATGGTACAATGGCCGTGCTTAATATCGCTAGGGATCAAGAGCTTTTAGCATGGTCTTTATGGACAACTAACGGTACTTTTGAAGAAGTAACTGTTTTAGGACAAGATGTTTATGTAACGGTTAAAAGAACAATTAATAGTTTTACAGTTAGGTATATTGAAAAATTTAATAGCGATCATTTTTTAGACGCTTCATTGATTAAAACTAGTGGTAGCGCAACTACTTCTTGGGCAGGGCTAAGTCATCTTGATGGCGAAACAGTTAATGTAAGAGGTGATGATTATATTCTTGAAGATGCTGCTGTAACAAGTGGGGCTTTAACTAGCTCACTAGATGTATCTGAATTAGAAGCTGGTTTAGAGTATTTAGCACAAGTTAAGACGCTACCGATTGAAGCTGTGTTAGATAATTCACAATTAGCTGGTGATTGGAAAAGATTAGTCTGGGTGAACGCCAGATTAAATAATAGTAGAAATATTGTCGTTAAGTATAATAATAAAAGATATGTACCAGCGTTTACTTATTTTGGTTCTAATGTTTTAGACCAGCCAGTTGCGTTGTTTACGGGTTGGAAAAAAGTACATCTTGCAGGTGTAGAGCGAGACGTTGATGTGGAAATCACACAAGACGACCCATTAGAGTTTGAAGTATTAGCATTAACAATAGCGGTAAAATGACACTAGAATTAAGAGATTATAAAGGCGAAGAAGATTTTACAGAGTTTAAACGCTGGTGGGAATTTTGGCGCTGGAAAGATAGAGTAACTCAAGAGATTCTTTCCGATATTGGTTATGTAGTTGAAAAGGATGGGTTGCCATTATGCGCAGGCTTTCTTTATACTACTAATAGTTTGATAGCTTCTATTGAATGGGTGGTGTCAAATCCGTTTGCACAAAAAGAAGATGTCGCCGAAGGGTTAGATTTCTTACTTGAGTGTTTGTGTCAAAGGGCATTGAAAGAAGAAAAGAGATTAATAATGACTACAATTAATAGTCCTACTTTAGCTAAGAGATTAGAAAAATTAGGGTTCGTTATGAGTGGTGAAAATTTAAAACAATATATTAGGTTGAAATGGCAGTAGCAACAGGAACAGCAATATTGATAGCAGCCGCAGTAGCAGCCGCAGGTACCGCATATACTGTTAGAGAACAGAATATGACCGGTAAGCGTATGGCTACTATTGCTGGCCAACAAGCACATGCGCAAGCTAAAACTTTAGAGATGCAAGCTCAAGCCGAACGAACACAGGCAGAGGTTGACGAACTAGATAGACAAAGAACGCTTGACCGTATTATGTCTGCACAAAATGCAGTGTTTGGTGCTAGTGGTCTTGCTACTACATCTGGTAGCTTTACCAATATTCAAACTACTGATGCAGCAAGAGCAGCCGAAGCTAAAAGATTAAACCAAGTATTTACTGACACTAGACAAGTTGGCTTTAGAAATAATATTAGGCAGATACAAGATCAAGCTGCGATTACTCGTAGTGCGGCTAAGGTGGCTAGGAGAACTAATACTGTTAGAGGGTTTACACAAATTCTTAGCAGCGGCGCTAGTGCTTATGCTGATTCACAATCAATGAAGTAAGAGGCTATGACTAAAACGAGAATTACACAAAGAACAACAAATAATCCAACTAACTTACCAGCTAGTGGTGTGGTTCGTTTTGATGGTAATATCCAAGCAGCTTCAAGAGGTAGCTTTGCGCCTCAATTACAACCGATAAGATTTACTCCGGGTGGTGAATATTTAGAGCAAATGAACGCTGTAGCTGATTTAGGTGAGGGTATCTTTAATGCTACTGCTAAGATTGCTGTGGCTTCTCAAAGAGCTAAAGAGGCTGAAAGAAACGCATATCTAGCAAACGTTGAAACCGATGATATTGTTCAGACTAATAGAATTTTCAACGAGAATAAACTACAAGGTAATGACCCAGAACTATTAACTAAAAGGCTTGAGGAATACCGTAATGGTAAAATGTCTAGTATGCCTCAAGATGTTCAACCGTATTATCAGCAAAGCTTTGATAAAAGAGCCGCTACTTTAACAGTAAAATCCCAAGATCAGTTTTTTAAGAAAGTTCAAAATGATTCTCAAAAATCTTTAGAAGCTGCTCAAGAATTAGTTGGTGATGACATATTTAAGAACCCAGCGCCATCTACTGAAATTGAAGCTCAACATTATGAGGATAAAATAACTAAGTACCAATCAATTCTTCAAGCAAGAATAGATCAAGGTTTTATTACACCAGAAGAAGGTGCGGTTATCCAAAAAGATTTTCAGAAGAATTTAATTACAGTAGCTTATAAGAATCAGCTTCAAGCAATGGATTCTAACCAAAGAGCCAATGCTATTCTTGAATTACAAAAGTCTAAGAAGTTACCAGCAGGTTTATCTATAGAAGATAAAAACGATATTGTAGCTAAGTTAAATGCTTATAATTCTACGGTTGATTCTATTGAGACTAAAGCCAATGCTCAACAAAAAGCAGAACAAGAATTAAATTTAGCAAGGCAAGCCGCTGATTTAGAAATAAAAGTAAATCGTGGTGAAGCTACATACGAAGATGTTTTAGAAGCTGAACAAAGCGAAACTATTACACCAGCTAAAAAAGTAGCACTTTTCAAGAAGTTAGATGATGAGAAAGACAAAGTAGTTAAAGAGTCATTATCTTTGAGAAAAGTTTATGGTGCTATGAATGGCTCCGATTTTATAGACCCTAAAAATACTGACGATAAAAAGGCTGTTGATTTAGTTTACACTAAGGTTCTTTCCCCACAAATAGATGCTATTGAAGACCCAGCCGTGAAGAAAAGTACAATAGCTAATTATGTTAATTCTGTTGGTGTGGTTCCCGAAACTTTACGTGGTAAAATGCGTGGGGTATTTAGGGGTGATGATGTAGAGCAAAAAGTATTTTATGCAGATTTGGTTGGTCGTATTCAGGAAACTAAACCTCAAGCTTTAGATGACTTTGATAACAAAGATATTACTCAAGCCATAATGATTGACGAAATGGTTAAAGCTGGTACACCTAATGAACAGGCTGTAGAGAAAGTAGCTAATATCACTAGTGGTCTTAATAAAGGTAGATTAGAAATTCTTGAAGAAGATTTTAAAGAACTGGTTGAAGACAAAGGCACAAATGTTACAATTAATTCTTATAAAGTAATTAATACTGTCAGAGATATTTTTGACGAAGGGGTACTTTCAATCAATGCTTCTTTACCAGATACACAGCTTGGTGTTGAGGCAGCAGCAATTAATGATTATAAACGTCTTTATAAAACTTGGTATCTAAGTACAAATGGTGATGCCGAGTTAGCTGAAAAACAAGCTAAATTAGCTTTAAAACGTACCTGGGGTACTACTGCAATTAATGGTCAATCAAAACAATTAACTAAATTTCCTATTGAAATAGCTTACCCAAATATGCCTGCTAAAGAAATTAAAAAAGATTTAATGAAAGATTTGAAATCTTTACCAGAGTATAAAGACTTAGCTGATGATGATGTAATAATTCAGTGGGATACTAGAACGGCTAGAGAATTTAAACAATACCCATCTTATCGAGTTTTAATATTTAATAAAGACGGCGTGTTAGAACCAATAGCTGATGAAAACTTAGCTCGTTGGAAACCGGATTATGAAAATTGGAAATTAAAAACAAAAAAAGAAAATGAAGCTTTAAAAGCAGAAGCGGATAAGAAAAAGAAAGAACAAAGTAAATATGATATTGAACCTATATTTTAAATAATATGCCTTTTTTAAAAGAACAAAATGATATAATTTTACCAGATTTAATTAACGAAGAAGAAAACGTTAATGTACCACAAATAGAAACTACTTGGGGTGAAACATTTAAAAGAGCATTTCGTTACGAAAATTTTGTAGGAGCTATCGTATCTAATAAATCCCGTGGTAATTGGGTGTTTGATCCGGAATTTGATTATAGTAAAGCTTTTGCTAGTTTACCCGAAGAGTATCAATTATCTAGGGCAATTAGTTTAAGATTTGCTAACGCTGAAAACGAAGAACATTTTAATGCAATTAAAGAGCAAATAGACCAGGAAGGTTCTGATAGAGAATATAATGCCCATGCTGGTTGGAAAGGAATTATAGCTAATTTTGCAGCAGGGTCACTAGACCCTATTAACTTATTTCCTATTGGTGGTGCTGTCTATAAAATAGGAAAGACAGGGAAAGCAACTTACAATGTTTTAAATGCTGGTGCTAGAACTGCAATGGTTGGTGCTGGTACTATTTCTTTACAAGAAGCTGCTTTACATTCACAGCAAGAAAGTAGAACTCTTGGTGAATCAGCGGCTAATATTTCTGTAGGTACTTTATTATCTGGTGTGCTTGGTGCTGGTAGTTATGCTTTATTAACTAAATCTGCTAGATACCCAGCGTTCAAGAAACAAATGGAAGCTGAATTAGATATTACAGATTTTGCCGAAGATGTACGTAGAGGTGTTGAGCTTCAAGAAAAACCCGGTTTATCTTTAAGTGCAGCAGCAACACCTAAGAAATCAAGAGAAGAACTATTAGAAGAAAATAGTTTAGTTTACCATAGTTTGTTCAAACCTATAATGTTTCAAGACCCCGGGTTGCGTTTAATAAATAGCCCAGTGGTATCTTCCCGGTTAGCCCTACAAGAGATAGCGGAGTTTGTCCCTAAGTTAAAGAAGAATTTAAAAGGTATTAATACGGCAAAATCTGTTGAGTCTGAAAGATTATTAGATGAAGGTAGGTTAGCCGATGTTATCTTGAATAATCAAGATCAGTTCGTTAAGTATAGACGGCGGATAGGAAAAGACCCTAATAGGTTATCTCGTGCAGAATTTAATACCGAAGTTTCTAAGGCTTTGAATAGGCAAGGCAATTCACCAATACCAGAGGCAGCAGCGGCAGCAGCTAAGGTGCGTAAAGATATTCTAAAACATTATGGTAAAGAAGGTTTAGAGATTGAAGGCTTCTTTAGTGATGTTAAAGCAATACAAGACACTTTAGATACTTATTTCCCACGTCAATTTAATAGGGCAACAATAGCTGCTAACCCAGCTAAGTTCCAAAAGAAAATAGCTGATTACTTTAAATCTGAATATTCAAAAGCAAAGCGTGGTGAAAAACTTAGGATTTATGAAGATGCTATTGAAACATTAGACGAAAGTTATTTTCAAAGATTAGCTCTTGATGTTTACGATAATGTGATGGGGTCTTCAAGTGCAGTATTGCATGACAATATTGGTCTATCTTCTCTACCAAGTTTTGCTAAAAGTAGAAAATTATTAATGGATAACACCGAGATAGAAGAATTTTTAGAGATGGACGTTGACGCTGTTATGACTAAGTACGCTAAACTTATGTCATCTCGTACCAGATTAGCTAAAAGATTTGGTATGGACTTCTTAGATGACAATATGCAGGCCGGTAAATCAAGAATAGTTCAAGACATTAAAGAAGAGTATGCTGACCTTAAAGCAAAAGTTCTTGATGACCCGAAAGAATTAAGAAAATTAAAAAAAAGAGAAGAGGAAGATTTAGCAGACTTATTTGCCCTAAGAGATAGATTATTAGGTACTTATGGGTATTCAATAAACCCAGATAGTTGGGCTTATCGTGTGCAACGTCAAGTCAAGCAATATAATGTGGTAACTATGCTTGGTGATGTTCTTGCCTCTTCAATACCAGATGTAGGTAAACAGGTAATGGCCGGTGGTTTTGGCAAATTATTTAGTAAAGGTTTAAAACCATTAGTAAAAAAACTAGCTTCGCCGGAATTTAGAAAATATAAAAAACTTCATGCAAGAGAAATGAACCGTATGGGTGTTGCTCTTGATCTGGTCAATAATGGACGTGTAAACGCCATTGGTGATATTATGGACGATTTCGGTAGACACACTAAATTCGAACGTGGTGCTGATTATGCTAACCAGAAACTAATTACTGCAACTGGTATTAAACATTGGAACGCTTCTTTACGTCAAGTAGCTGGTGGTATCATTCAAAGTAATATGCACGATGCTATGTCAGCGATTGCAGGTAATAGTGCTTCGGCTAAACAAATATCTAATCTTGCTAAAGTCGGTATTGATAAAGCTTCGGCTAGAGCTATCAGAGCGCAGATAAAAAAACATGGTGAAGTTATAGACGATTTAGTTTTCCCAAATATTTCTAAGTGGGATTTTGAAGCTAAAGAATTAGGTGAGATATATGCTACTGCAATCAGAAAAGAAGTGGATGCTGCAATCGTCACTCCGGGTATTGCTACAACTCCGTTATGGATGTCAAGAAATGGTTTAACTTTATTTGGCCAATTTCAGTCGTTTGCTTTTTCATCAATGCAAAAAACTTTAATCCCGATAGTTCAAGACTTTGATGTAAAAACGGTTCAAGGTTTATCAGTTATGGTTGGGTTAGGTACTTTAGTTGCAACTTATAAAAGAGCTGCTAGGGGTGAAAGTATCCCAGACACTAAAACTTTAGTCCAAGAAGGTGTTGATCGTAGCGGTACACTAGCTTGGGTAATGGATTATAATAATCGTCTTGAAAAAATATCTCAAGGAAATATCGGATTATCAAGGATTCTTGGTACTAACGCAACAAACAAATACTACAACTATAATAATTTTGCGGCTCTTGGCCCAACAACAGGTCAAGTAAATAATTTACTGAATGTGGCAGGTGGTATCCTTAGTGGCAATATTAATCAATCTACAATCCATTCCGCACGTAGATTATTACCGTTACAGACTATGATAGGCGTGCGACAAACTCTTGACTTAATGGAAAAAGAGTTTAATAATACATTTGGGATTCCTAAAAATTAATTGAATATTTAATAATATGGTTACAGTACCGTCATTAGTAGATGAAATACCGTTAGATCAGTACACAGCCACGGCTAGTCAAACTGATTTTAACTTTACTTATATGATTTTTGCAACGGAGGATATTAAGGTCTATGTTAATGACGTGCTTAAAACTGAAACAACAGATTATGTTGTCAAGCAATCAGATGGTAGTGCCATAGTTCCGGCAAATGATTTACCAATGGACGGTGGTAAAGTAGTTTTCAATTCCGGTCTTACCTCCGGCGACAAAGTTTCCTTATCTCGTGATATAGCTATTGAAAGATTAACCGGTTATTCCGTAGCTGGTGCTTTTAGGGCAGATGTAGTCAACGCAGAATTTACTAAAATTTTTGCAGTTCAACAACAATTAGAAAGAGATATTAGCCGGTGTTTAAGGTTAAGTGCTTCCGACGCCGAGGGCGGTTCTTTAGCATTACCAACTAATAGAGCTAGTAAATTCTTAGCTTTTGATGCTAACGGTGATATGATTGCTTCCGCTGGTACTATCAGTACCCCGGCTATTACGGTTAGTTCTTTCATGGAAACTGTTTTAGATGATACTACCGCTGCTGCTGCTTTGACTACTTTAGGTATTAGCTCTTACGCTCAAACATTATTAGATGATACTACGGCTGCTGCTGCTAGAACTACTTTAGCTGCTCAACAAGATGTTATAACTACTAGAGGAGATATTATCCATGGTTCTTCAAGCGGTGTAGCAGAGAGATTAGCTATAGGTGCTGCTAATCAAATATTAACATCTGATGGTACCGATGTTGCTTGGTCTGATAATTTAACAGTAAACGGAAAATTTAATTTTGGTAGAGCCTCGCAAACAATATCAAGCGGATCTATTAACTATACACAACCTATTGCAAATTTAAGGGGTGAGGGCTTTGTTGATGATACTTTAACTACTATAAATGGTGGAACTGCAGGGGATACAATAGTTTTATCTAGTAGTAGTGAAGCTATAACTATAGCTTCTGGCACTGGAAATATTGTATTGCGTGGTGGCATTGATAGGGTTCTTTCTCAAGCTGGCGATAAAATAACTTTAGTATATGATGGTGTAAACTGGACTCCATTAGCACTACAGAGTTCAAGAGATTTTGCAAGTTCTAACGCAGCAAATGGCTATCAATTTTTACCTTCTGGATCAATAATTCAATGGGGCTATGCAGGAGCAGGGTCTGCAAATACTACCATATCATTTCCAATTACTTTCCCAAATCAAGCATTTAATCTAACTTTTGGTAGTTCAGTTGGCAGTGGAGTACCTAGAGGTAGTGCATTAACTACTTCAGGTTTTTATTATAGTCCGGCAAATTATGCAAACACACTATCTTTTTGGCAAGCAATAGGTAATTAAAGGTAAATTATGATAAAAGTAAAATACAATCAAGAAACAACAAAAGTTGAGGGTTATTTACCTAGCTTTATGAATTACCCTAATAATGTAATAGATGAAGTTGCAAAAACTATAGATGGCTCGCCATATATTGAGATTACAGAAGAAGAGCATCAAGCAGCTTTAGGGAAAGAAATGGCTGTAGTTGATGGTGCTTTAGTTGAATACACTAAAACAGATAATGAATTAATAGCAGGGCTTAAAAACTCTAAATTAACAGAGTGTATTTCATATTTAACAAGCACAGATTGGCAAGTAATAAGAAAAGCTGATATAGGGGAAGATATGAAAGAGGGGGTTGCGGAAAATAGAGCCTTAGTTAGAAGGTTACAAGATAAAATTAACTCTGCTACTACAATAAAAGAGTTAGAATCAATAAATACGGAGTTTTCATAATGGGTACTATATCTTTAGAATTTATAATGAAAATGTTTATTGGTGCGTTAGGGGCCTTTGTTTGGTTTTTAATTAACAAAGCAGATAATAAGATCAACATTTTAGATAAAAAAGTTTCATCTTTGCAAAAAGATGTAAATGAAAAGCATAATTTAGTAAAAGAAAACTATATTCTTAAATCTAGCTTAAATGATACGATGACTAGAATAGAGAATAAAATATCAGAAACTAGTGATATTTTGAGACGAGAGATGGAAACTTACAATAAACATATAAGTGATAAAATGGATTTAAAATTTGAAATGCTTCATAAATTAGAAACTTTACTTAAAAAGTAATTCTAGTGTTTTTTTAGCTTCAATTAGATTAATCATTTCATTATACATAGTATTTATTTTGACTTCTGATTCTTCTCTTAAAATTTTACGACCAACTAAGCAATATAAATATAATTTATTATATTTGTTATATACGTTTTTGTTTATTTCATTTATATTATGGTGGATTTTTATTAAATTATTCATATAAATATTTAAAATTGCATTATACTATAAACATATTATATTATAATAATAATAATAGTTTTTATTAACAGAAATAAATTATGGAACGATTAAATTTTTTATTAGATTCAAAAGGTGATTTTAGCTCTAAAAGATTATGGGGGCAAGCAATATGTTTAATTAATGATGAAAAAAAGTAGTAAGTAAAAAAACTTAATTTATTATATAAAGCATAATGAGATGCTAGGAATAAAAACTTGTAAAAATTTAAATAAATAATATGCCTAATTTTTCTAAAGAATCTGATAATAAATTAAAAACTTGCGATATTAGATTGCAAATATTATTCAATCAAGTTGTTAGAAAATATGATTGTATTGTAATAGAAGGGCATAGAAGCATAGAAAGACAGGAAGAATTATTTAATGATAAGAATAGAAGAACTAAAGTAAAGCACAGCAAGCATAATGAGAAACCTAGCCTAGCAGTAGATATTTCACCTTACCCAATACCTGATAAATGGGGAAAAGGTGACAGCAAAGAGAAATCTAAATTTTACCATTTTGCTGGATATGTTAAAGGAATGGCAGAAGCTAATAATATTAAAATTAGATGGGGTGGAGATTGGGATAATGACAATGATTTTAATGACCAGACTTTTGATGATCTAATTCATTTTGAATTAATAGGGGTTTAATTATGAATAGTTTTATTGCCGGTATTATAAATTTCATTGAAGACGATAGAGGGTCTAAATCTTCTAAAAGAATAGCTGGTTTATTCCTAATCTCTTCTGGTGGTTTTTCTAAGTTGGCTCTTATTGCTTATGGTGCCAAGATTAAATTATTAACAAAGTTTACGCTTTATGATAAGATTGATGCATCAGCAGACACTATGTTGTGGGCTGGTGTAGCTTTACTTACCGGAGCAATGATAGAAAAATTTAGGAAGAAAGATGATAAATAAAATACTAGCTGCCTTTGGCGCAATAGGTGCAATATTATTATTTTTTGCAGGTAAACAAAATGAAAAAAATAAACAAACTAAAAGAGCTATTGAATCTGTCAAAGCTGCTAAGAAAGTGCAGAGCGATATTGATACCATGTCTAGTGATGCTAAGCGTAAGCGGATGCGGAGGAAATATTCTAGGTCTGGGAAATCCAAATCTTAAATATTCTGACGTTCTAAAATGCGTTAGGCCGACAGATGCGGAGATAGATTTTATGACGGATCAAACATTAGATATGATCCTATATAATAATGAGTTAATCTGTGAGGATGAATAAGTTTACTAGTGATCTCATTGTTAAATCATATAATGAAACTAAATGGCAGTTAACCGAAGAGTTTTATTTTTACTTTGAAGAACACGGTAAACGAATTAATGTTGTAGTACCAAAAGGTTTTATAACTGACTTTGCGTCAGTACCGAGAATATTATGGTCAATATTACCACCAACTGGTAGATATACTAAGGCCGCAGTATTACACGACTATCTATATTCTAATAGTTCTAAACTAAAAACAAATAGAAAACAGTGTGATAAAATGTTTTTAAAAGGTATGGAAGTGCTAGGCGTTAAACGTTGGGTACGAAATACCATTTATAGAGCCGTAAGAATATTTGGTAATAAATATTATAAAAAGGGTTAGCTCTCTTTATTAATTGCATAATACAACAATGCTATTGCATCTGCCTCATTATCATCTTTTGGATTATGCCCTAATTCTTGAACCGCCTTTATTACCTTTTCCTTATTGGCATTGCCTTTTCCAGTTATGTGTTTCTTAATGGTACCTACCGCCACACCTTCATAAGGAATTTTATTATCTTCGCAGAACATAGTTAACGCAGCCTTGAACCCACCATAGCAATGCGCAGCGTCAACACCAATATGCTTTCTTACTTCTTCAAAATAAATTACACCTATACCTAGTAATGAACTGTTATGGATTTCTTGTAGGTGGTTTCTAAAATTAACAAACCTTCTGTCGGCACTTTGAAAACGAGTAGCTTTGAAGTTTTCGCTATAAGATACCATTCCTAATTCTGTGCGTTTGGTAGTCATAGCAAAACCTGTTGTAGTGCCTAAGTCTAAGGCTAATATTATTTTAGTCATTTTCTAGTTCTTCAATTAATTTGTCTAAGTACCACTTAGCTTTTTTTAAATCTTCTATTTTATTTTTGTGGTCAGCTCGTGAGACATATTTTATTATGTTACCTTTGCAAAAGCCAGCTAATTGTGATGGCGATAGTTTTGCTTTAATATAGTCAAAGGTTTCTATACCACCAAACTTATAGTGATCTGGGTTTATTTTTTCGTTAAACATTTTTTTAACTTCCACCAATTAATTAATAAATATAGTTCATCATCAGTTAATATAAAATAGTCGTCCATAATATTATTTTTTATAGTTAATACCTTCCCAACCTTCCGCAGCTACGGGGCAATCTTTAGCCCAGTTGGGTGTTGCTGCCATGAGATTACAAAATCTTTCTAAAGGATTTTGTAAAGCTGTTTGCTGTGGTACTTCTGCGATCAATTCGTCATGTACGGATAGAACAATATTGAAACCTTCATTTTCTATGCGTAACATTGCTTCGGCCATCAAGTCCCTTGCCACTGCTTGGGTTATATTCTCCACCAGCTTACCGCCGTATGTACCATTACGAAACGCCTTACCCATCTTTTCAGCTAAATAAGTTAGTTCAGGAGACTCACCCCAATCATATCTTTTTATTTTTAATTCAGGTTTATAATAATGTAAACAGCGACCACTTGGTAATTGACACTTTAAGAAATCATCTTGCATAAACCAAATAGTTTTACCACATTCTACACGATTACCAGTTCTCACCGCTGTGTGTGCTGCTTTCTCTTGATCGTACCAAAGTTGCCTAACATGGTGGTAGGTCTGGCGATAAGTATTAATAGCTGTTTTAGCCAAGCCTTCATGTACTTTAATCCCCCAGCTTAAACAAGTCTCATAGAATTTAGGTGCGCCCATTCCGTAGCCTGCGCCAAGTATAGCAGCTTTACCTAACTGTCTTTGTTCTGCGGTTACGTCCTTAACATCTACTCTATAAATATTAGAGGCCATATCTTTGTACAAGTCCTCACCGTTTCTAAATTGATTTAGCATTTTCTCACTACCTGCAAGCCAACCGAGAACTCTAGCCTCAATAGCTGCAAAGTCAGCAACTAATAGTTTCTTACCTTGTGGTGCGCATACCATACCTCTTATAGCTGACGACATAAAACCCATTACATCATCGGTTAACATCTCAATACTTGATGCGCTACCTTGCTTAATTAGCTTGATAGCAGTAGCCATATCTTTAATACTACCTCTTGGCAAGTTTTGGAATTGCACCAACTTACCAGACCATCTACCAGTTGAAGCACCGTGATACATAAGCACATCACGGATTCTACCATCTGGTGCAGTAGAGTTTTTCATTGCTTCATATTTAGCCGTAGAGGTTTTACTTAATGCTTGGCGTATCTCTAATACTCTTTTAACCTTAGCGTCCTTAACAGTTTTTAAAGCCTGTTCTACATCTGCTTTAGTAAGCCCCGGTAATTCTTCGCCACGTTCTTTACACCATTCAAGGATTCTAGCTCGTTGGCCAACAGTAGTTATCTTACCTTCGGTTAATATAGCTAATTCTTTTTCTAGTTTTTCTGAATACTCACCTAATATCTTTAGTGATTTATTGACAGCATCTATATCTATATGGACACCACGCTCGTTAATCTTTTGGTCTAACTGCCAAACTTTTAATTCTCTATTTGGTAGGCCACCTAGTTTGTTTGCTATTGCATATTCTGCTTCAACATCTGATTTGCAATAGTCGTATAATGTTTGGAATTTTTCTTGGTATTCTTCTTGTTCATAAAACCCTCCTACTCTTGGTCTAGGTTTTGATAGCTGTAGCATAACTCTTTTACCTTCGTCATCTTTAATAGTTGAAAGGCCAAGTATCTTACCGGCACCACCTAATGATCTAGGTAATGCGTGGTATGCTGCAACACTAGCGGAGCAACGCCATTGCTCTGGTTTAATCTCTGGCCACCCATATCGTTTAACCATGATATTGTGCCAGATAGCTTTTTCAAAGAAAGCGTTATGCGCTTCTACCAATTCACCTTGTTGTATTTTATTTATAATTCTTTTTGTGAAGTCAGGATTAAAAAGGTTTCTTTCTTGTATAAGATTACACGGCTCGTTATCTATCTTAACAGCCAAGCAAAGTATCTCGGTACTTGAGTCTAACGAGTAGACCCAAGCACCGGACTTCTTTATATCAACCTCTGATCTTGTTTCAAAGTCAATATAGATCATTACCCTAGCAAGTTTGAAGATTGATAGTTATCTGGGTTGTCAGCTTCATCATCAATAACGTCAAACTCGTCCTCAGCAGCTATCTTAGGGACTCCACTAAACGGCTCACCATCTCTAACTTTTTGTACATTGATTAGAGATAAAGAAACACCTTTATTCATCTTATGGTCATATGCGAACGGATTAAGACTTGCACGAATAAAGCAACCACCATAAACTTCCTCTTCATTTAAGATTGGTTGGGTTTGTGCATCCACAACACCCGGCTTACGAGTGTTCTTAACGGTGATATATATTTTACCTTTATATGCTGGTACTTCATCACCTTTCTTATCCCTCTTAGCATCTCCATCTTTAAAATTAGGATGATTAAATGTAGGTATTTTATCTCCCCATTTTTCTTTAGACACCTTATTAATAATATCTTTAAGTGGAGATAAATCTGTTTTCTTATCAAACAATATATCTACGGAATAATAATATTTACCATTATCCTCGTTTAATCTTGGTTTGAAAAGTGTTGGGTAAGAAGCTTGCCCAATAGGTGTAATTATTTTATTAGTCATGTCATTACGTGTTTAAGTTAATAAAAAATTTAGCCTTCAATGACATCAAAGTCATTTCTAGCCGTTGGCTCCACAGCAGGCCTCTTATCACTAACAGGCACCATTGTGTTACCATTATCTGGGGTTTCGCATAGCGAAGCCACTAGATTCTTATCAACCAGCTTTTCTAATTGAGCTGGTGATTTTAATTTTAGTTCTGAATATATTAAGCCAATACCAGTGTCGCCGGGGTGAACACCCATTGCGTCTCTTAGTTTTCTGACTATCATATCTTCATCACCAAACCATTTACGATTAGCTCTTTTCTTAACGAGCTTGTAACCATCTATAGATTGGCCACGTTCTAATTCATTGAACGCATAAGACTCTACAGCTTTTAACCATGAAGATATTACCGGTGCAAAATCTAAAACCTTTTTAATATCTACCGGTTTCAAACTGTCTGGCTCTGGTAATATTATTTCTTCATCTTTAAATTCTGCTTTAGCAACTTCAAGTGCTTTCTTTTCTAGTTGCGGACACACTGCTTGAGCAGGGCAGAATCTACACCATTCGCCTTCTTTAAGTTTTGGTTTCTTAGCTTCGCAAGCTTTAACACCTTTCTTTAAAGTCTTAGCAAACTTATCAAGGTAGCCAACGGTAGTTACCCAAGATTTAATTGGTTCACCTGCTGCTCTTGGCTGAACGATAGTTAGTTTAATCTGGCTATCTGGGTGTAAATCTTGTACATTAGCAGCACCTAAACCATAATAAGCAAGCTGTGTATTTTCTTCTGGGCTAACTGCAATACCAGCGCCATGTTTGTAATCAATAACCTCAAGCATGCCAAGCATATCACTAAACACACAAGCATCATTGGTACCAAACATTTCGTCATGTACAAAAGCTAAACTAAATCTAGTTTCAATAAATAGTTCTCCTAACTTTGCTCTGCTTCTTACATAATCTACATAGACTGTAACCGCTTCAACCATATCTCCATTGACAAAGTATTTACTTCCGTCATCTAAAGTTATTTCTTGGTCAGCATAATCACTAGGATTACTATTGTTCATTAAACATAACTCACCTAATTTGTGAGCTGCGGTACCTTCTTGAGCATAGACACTTGATGGCTGTGGTGGTACTGTCTCGGATAGCTTAACACTACCCGGACAGTTTAACCATCTACTAGCTGACGAGGCACCATATTTTGAATGTGCTTGAGGCATGATACTACGCTATTTTGTTTAATAATTCTGGGTACTTTTCTTGAGGTACCGCTGGAAAGTTTGTATAACCACCTAGTTCTTTGAAGATATTAGCTAAAGCTTCTTCTCCGTTATCTTGTATAAACTCCACGAGTTTACTCATAACTTCGTCTCTAGTTGGCAGTTCTTCTTGAGTCTCCACTTTAGGTTCTTCTTTAACTACTTCTTGCTTTGGCTCTTCAACCTTCTTAGGTGCAGCTTTCTTTTTAGGTGCTGGCTTGCTAACTTCTTCCTCAATAGCTTCTTCAACTTTTTCTTCTACCTTTTGAGTAAATTCTTTTTTAGTTTGAAGAACATCTTTAGCATAAACCTTTGGTGGGTTTGTATTGCCGAAAGGCAACTCTTGCTGGTCAGATATTTTATTCTCTTCAATCTGTACTAACCTTGAAGTGTTGTTAGCTATAACTGAAAGCAATTCAATTATTAGAACATCAGTAGCAGCGCCACAGTTGTTTCTCATACGTACTAGTTCGTCAACTTTTTTTAAATCCATATTAGTTTTTGTAATTAAGTTAATAAATTAATTTAAAGTAGATGGGTCTACTTTATGACCCTCTATATCAAGTGTTGGTTTTTTCTTGGCGTTTTTAAAACCGTCTTTCCAACGCTTGATACAAAGTTCCATTTCCTTTGGTGTCTTGAGAATGGTGTACGCATACTCAAGAGTCCAATTCTCTTCGGCTTGACCACCCTTATCAGTGTCATTCACCTTAACATTTATAACTGTATCCCTAACCATTTGTGCATTGTCTTTCATATAGTATGCTATTGGTTTCCACTCAAACTTAATGTGATAGTTGTTAGCCCAGTAACTTTTGAAGATGTTTAATAATTCTGGTACTTCTTTATATTCTATTTTCATAATTAGTTCTTATTAAGTTGTTCAAAGATTTCAAAATGTATGTGTCTATTATGGTCAAAGTTATCACCCTTTATTATAACAACATCCATACCATAAAAAGTTCTGGTTTGCTTATAGTTTTTAATTAATTCTTTATCGTGTACAGTTTCTTGTAGAACAGCTAATATAGTTACCGCATTAGTTACCATAACTAATTTATTAGCCGGAAAACCTTTACTTATTAATTCTTGCCTGCGTAATTGTACCTGTGTGAATACTCCCATAGTTATGCTAATAATTGGTTAATAGTTTTCTCTTTATCAAAGTTTAATCCTTTGATAGCCTAATATAATCCACACCCTTTACAGTCATGTACTCACTAGCAAATTCATTTTTCTTATCTTTAACTACATCTTCCCAATCATTGAAATCTGCCTCTAAGTATTTAAATATAGGGCGCCCTCTATAATCAAACGCAGTACGAACTTGGAACTCCCGGTATTGAGCATTGCAGCATGTTGGGAAATTATCCTCAAAATCAAATTTAACCCCGTAATGGCTAGTTTTAACCAACGGTATTCTCACCGTAGGGTTCTGAATAAGATGGTGGGGGAAACTTAAATATCCTAAAAGATGGCTAGTTTTAGATTCTCGCACTTCTAAGTAATGCAGTGGACTAAAAAGATTATCTAAGTTTACTATATTGCCTTCAAATTTTAATGTTGTACTCATGTTTCTATTTCAATAATTGGTTAATAGTTTTTTCTTTATCAAAGATAGTTTTTAGCATGGTTTCGTCTAAACTTTTCTCAACCACTAAGAACTTTGCAGTTACATTATCCTTCTGCCCTATACGGTGGCAACGATCTATTGCTTGGTTGATCTCACCGGGTACCCAAGAAGTCTCGGCGAACACTACGGTACTAGCTGCTGTGAGCGTCAGCCCTGTGCCGGCTGCTTGGATTTGCCCGATGAAAACTCTTACATCTTCCTTAGTTTGAAAATCATCTACTGCTTTTTGACGATTTTTCATAACGTGTTTTCCAGTTATAACCACTGGGTTAAACTCTTGTAGTTTGTCTTTGATTCCGTTGATTACATCGTAGTGATGAGCGAAGATAACCACCTTATCAATACTATGTAATAAGTCAGTTATATATCTTGCGCTCTCATCAATCTTAGCTACTGCTAGTTCATGTCTGATTTGTGCAAGCTCTCCCATACTACCACGCTCTGGGTATTTCTTTAAGTCCTCTATAAAAAACCACTCTTCCCTTTCTATAATCTTTTCAGTTTTCTTACATAATTCAAACGGTATTAACTGAATAGTTTTATCTGGTAATTGTTTCATTACATCTTTCTTTAGACGGCGAACCATACAAGTAGCTCTTAAACGTACGCCTAATTCTTCTACGTTTGAATTACCAGATACATCTAAACCCCATTTTGAATTGTAAGCATTACAAAATCTGTAGGCATAATTTCTATAGTCTTGGTATGGTGTAAGCGCATGCGGAGCTAACATCTTTATCAATGGGTATAGTTCTACTGGTCTGTTTAATAGTGGTGTGCCTGTTAAAAATATTTTTTTGGGTACAACACGGGCTAGCTTTCCAACGGCTTTAGTTCTTTGTGTCTTAGCGTTCTTCAAGTAATGTGCTTCATCACATACTAATAGAGTAGCTTTGAAAGCTATTAATTGGTCGTTAATTATTTTTGATTTGAGTAAGTCGTAGTTTACTATGATTGTTGAGGCATCTTTTGGGAATCTATCTTTACCAGTTCTAACTACAAAGGTATCCATGTCAGCCCACTTCTTGAACTCTCTAGCCCAATTTAATTTTAATGAAGCTGGGCAAACGATAATCCGTCTCCTGAACTCTTGGTAATTTTGTATGAAGAAGATCACTTGAAGAGTTTTTCCTAACCCTTGTTCATCAGCTAACAGAACATTTTTTCTATGGGCTATCTCACCGTACCCGGCTGCTTGATATGGGAATAGTTGAGATTCAAAATCTACGACTGGTTTTTCAGAGTAACTATAGGAATAATTATCTAGATAACTCTTTAATTCTTCCGGGTACTCTTCAATATTTAATTTCTTAACAGCCATCATCGCAATATAAAAGCTGTTAGTACCCCACATCTTGTTCTGCGAACACCATTTAAAACCTGCTGCTTTGATTTGGTTACGCTCACCGTACTCACAGGTTATAAAATATTTTTCGTTATCAAACGTTATCTTCATGTCGTTTCGTTTAGTTACGTGTTATTTAAATTAGTAGGTTAACGAACAAAAACGAAATCGTTAACCTACCGTTTTTCCAAGACGGTTAAATCTTAAACTTTCTTTTTAATAAGATTTAGAAGGCACAAAAATTAAAAAGATTTAAGTTCTTACCGTCTTTGACAACATAATATACTTGTATATTCTTTTATGTCAAGAACTTTTTTAAAGTTTATAATAATTAATTGCAGGGTTCATAATCTCAAAGGCTTTCTTATTATCACCTTCTTTAACTTTACCTAGTACCGCTGTTAATTGAGATATTAATTGGTGAATGTCAGTCTCAATAACTTCTATAGGTAAATCATTGTTAATACACAATTCAATATCACTTAATACTCTGTGCATTGATCTAGGTTTAGCTGGTTTTGTTGTAAACATATTTTCTTTTTTATTAAGGTTAGTATTCATATATTGTAATTGACGATTAGGTGGTCTAGTGTAATTATTTATTTTCATTTTTTATATTCAAAGTTATCCATGGGGAATTAGTTAAAGTGAAAAGTTCATTACAGATTTTACACCTTAACTCATCACCAGCATTAAAGTTTTGGTCAGGCGCAAAATCAAATAGAGTAATTGAGCATACCTCGTGGGCTAACACATCTCTATTTATTGTCCCTATAAAATGGTCATTGAGACAATAAACTTTATCTCCTTTCTTATAAACTACGTTACTCATTTTCTAAAACCAGATTGAGTTTTACCATCTATTCTAACTGTACTGCGTACCCAACCGAGGTGACGTAACACAGCACCAATTCTCTTTTGTTCCCTAAAGCCACAAGACACAATATCTCTATTGAAACAATTTAACCACACATGGCGTACTGTTGTTTTGTCTATGTTCTCTTTATCTAACCATTCAACTATCTCTGGTTCCCAATCATCTTGGTTAAACCTTTCAGCTTGTTTGTTCTTTGCTATAACATCAGCTTCTAAGTTATCCATGTATAGTGACTCACCTGCTTTATATCTGGCTATTGCTTCGGCATAAAACATATTTAAGTTTTCTTTAATACCATCACTATCAATCTTAACTAGCTCTATTGGCCACATTCTTCTATTGCCAGTCTCATCTTGTAAGAATCTATCCTTATTAGTGGTCGCTACAATAATACATTGTCTTGGTAAATCTCTTGGCAATCTGTCATAAGGTAATCTATCTCTGTCAGTTCTTCTTGATAAGAAAGCTTTAACCTCGTTCACATCTGCGTCATTAAACATAGTAAGCTCTGCGTTTTCTACAATTAGTTTTGATCTCATACGCAAGATAACATCTTTATTATTTACATCGCCTAAATTATCAGTATACCATTGTGGTTTAATTGCTATGGTTTCTAGTAAGGTGGACTTACCAATCCCTTGTTCACCAATAAATATTGGCAGATAATCAAACTTGCAGCCGGGTACATATATTCTATTTACTATCGCTGTAAAAAGTTTAATACCTAACTCTTGAGAATACTTGCTGTCCTCTGTCTCGCAGAAGTCCGGGAAAAATCGCTCTAATCTTTTTACTCCGTCCCATTCTGGCAACCCTTCAAAATAATCTTTGACTGGGTGGTATTCATTTTTGAACGCCACTGCTCTGGTTGCTTCTAATATATGGCCCCCACTAGGGTCAAAACCAGCTTTATTAATTTCTTGACGGATTCTTATAACATCGTCATCGTCCAATACTTTATCAATCTCTCCTGTCAATATTGTAGGCTTATGCCATGGCGCTGGTTGTTGCCAAACAGTATCCATTGAGAATAAATTGACTGCTAGTTTACCTTTCAATCTTGGTAGATTAGCTATAAATAATTCTGTGTTTTGAGTTCCAAAATTAGTTCTTGAAATGTTACCAGAATTATCTTTACCAGTTCTAACAAGCTTATCTATCCACGGAATTAAATTAGCTTCTTGTTTAGATGCTTCATCTTCTGATAGTTTATTAAAATCGCTATCATCTAATTGACATTCTGGTGGCTCCGCAAAATCAATAGCTACTGATCTTGTCGGGGTTTTATTTTTTGAATAAGTAAAAGCACTATTAATAGTATGTAAAAATCTATCTTGGCTAAGTGGTGGTTGGTTATTTGTTTGATTGTAAGTTGCTAGTAGCTCGGTTACTTTCGCTTTGCTCAGCCCTTGATCTTTACCTACACAAGCTATTTGATATAGGTTATTACCTCTATCTCCCGGCAATGAGATGTCTTGAATCTTTAATAAGTCTGTAAATATTTTTATATCTGTTGGTGCGTCCTTTGGTGTGTTATCGTTTTGGCTTTCTGCTTGCTCACCTAGTTTTATTCCGTTCTCTCTTTTTAAGAGGTCTAACATTAAATCCTTTGGCAGTTCTTTTAAGTGTGAGAAGCCAGTAGTTAATAAGGATAGTTTATATTTTTTTCCGTTAGGTAGTTTTGATTCTGGTATTACTACTTGTCTTTTAAGTGATTTAAATTCTACGCCTGCAAAGCCCTTTAATGAATTGGCTATTGGTAGCTCTAAATGTTCTTTATTCTTTTTATAATATAAATGTAGTCCTCCACTTGCTGTGTTAGTTATTACTGCTGCGTTTGCAGTTAAATCATATTTATAATGCTCACTTAATTTCTTTAGGGAATCTGTACCATTGGTGTTGTCGTGGTTATCAACGTCCACAATAATCATATCGTCTGGTATTACAAAACCAGCACTATTAATAGTGTCAAAATCGCCATTGTCTAATTGACCTTTAGAAAGCTCAAGCGTGGTTTTCTGCCAGTTCTTTTGAACGGGAATCTTACCATTAAGAGGCGTGACAACGAAGCCAGCTTTGTGGTAGCTCTTTATCACTTCTATAAGTGGCGGATTAACTACATTGTTTCGTTTTTGTTCTTGATTGACCATAGTAAAATTGTTTAATCTTCATCGGTTGAGTTGTTACTTATTAGTGAACGCTGAACCGCTATTGCTGCGTTGCGTTCCATCTGTTTTTCAACCTTATCAAGATCAAAACGCCAATGCCTACCAAGTTTCTTAGCTGGAATTAATCCAAGTCTAGCTAAGTCCCTTACATATTGTGGGTTAAGAGAAAGTATCTTAGCTAGCTCTAGCGAAGTTAAATTTTTTTCGTCCATGTTCGTTACAAGATATTATTAAATGATAACAATTTATACAAGTATATTATGGCGTTGATTTCGTAGTTGTCAAGTTGAAATTTCAAAAAATCGCCATTGTCTAATCTGACCCTATAAAAATAATACCCAATAAATACCGTAGAATAAGCCCCC
>Ga0255759_10000463_pt1 | contig 36824 bp, 31 predicted proteins | sample 101ome_20_FD_179959 | JGI IMG/M metagenome (GOLD analysis project Ga0255759, IMG submission 179959) | Coastal salt marsh microbial communities from the Groves Creek Marsh, Skidaway Island, Georgia - 101404AT metaG (version 2) | ecosystem: Environmental > Aquatic > Marine > Intertidal zone >... | reverse complement strand
ATATAATTATATCTTTTTTTTTTTTTTATAAATTAACTATAATATTCTATTTTATTTAAATCAGGGAAAGATTTAAGATAATCTTTATAATTTGGTCCAGGTGAAGAAGGAGAAGAAGAAGAAATAATATATTTATCCATATTTTCTTTTTTAGGAAAGTATATTGTATCACAACTTGATGGATATTTCGTTATAATTTGTTGTCTCATCTGTAAAGCATATACACAGAAACAGAAAAAACATATCGATCCCAAAACTAAAACAGAATCAAACATATACACTACTATTTATTAAATAATATTATAATTATTCTGTTTTTTCCATTTTTCTTTGAATCCATGGATCACTTTCAAATGAATCTGTAATACTTGAATCAACTTTATTCTCACTTGTAGGAACATTCTCATTTATGATTTCTTCAACTGGTTCATCTGTTTCGGGTTCGGGTTCCATTTCATCGGTTACAGTTTCAGGTTCATCTGGCATAGGTTCCGGTTCCATTTCATCTTCGATCATTTTTTCTTTATTCTCTTCTAGTTTTTTTTTCTTTAATCTAAGTTGTTCTTCTCTTGCTTCTTTAATTCTTTCTCTTTTTTGTTCTTCATAGAAAATATCACGATTAATATTGTTTTCTTGATATTTTTCCATCATATCATTAAGTTGATTATTTTGAAAGACTTCGTCTTCTACTTTATCAGCATTTGGATCCCATGGTAACCAATAACCTACTTGACCGATAAATACATGAAACGAACTATCAACTGTTGATAATTTTTTTGCTTGATTATTTGCTTCTTCTTTTGTATTGAAAACACCCCTTATCTTAATACCTCTTAAACTAGTTTGAAAATCATTTTTTTCATCAAAATCTCTTTGAAGTTTATCTTCGTGTTTGTATGTAAAATCTTTATATTTTTCATAAACATCATCAAATTTAAGATTAAGATCTTTACAATAAGATTGCAGAAATTTAGCACAATTAAAGGCTTCTCTATTTTGAATTAAAGTTTCCGGAGACAAGAATGACATACAGACATAATTTTGACCCGGGATTGGTTGATCAACTTCTAGGTAATCAATTTTCTTATTATCTTTTTCGTTTTCCATTTATAAGAATAATATTATATTTTTTTAAGTATTTTAAACTAAAATATATTTATAAATATATATATATGAACTTTGAAAATCATTTTAATCAACAGAATATAATTAGATATATTATTATGTTTTTCGTTGTTACTGTGGCAACAAAGGTAATACCCACATGTGGTGTGTTACAAAATCACGCTGTTTATGTTGGATTAATTTCAGCAACAACATTATCATTACTTGATATGTGTTATCCAAATTATGTTTTAGATAAAAAAGAAAATTATCATTCATTCAATCATCCATTTAATTAAAAAAAAAATCTATAATATGGTATAAAATGAATATGATTATTTTGGTTCTAGTTGTTGTTTTGGGATACACATATTTTGGGGGTCCGAAAGTCCCTAAAATTCTCAAAGATTATAAAGAAATGTTGTTAGGTGTATTTGTTGGTATTTTACTTCATCAATTTTTTGGTATTAGGATGGAAGGAATTGGGGAAGGAATTGGGGAAGTAATTGGGGAAATCTCCGACGGGGATGGATCCTACAGTGATCCTTCCGGTGGGACGGTAGCGGTGGAGGTCACTGAACCGAATCGTCCGAATTGGTCACAATATTCGAGTGGAATACATCGTTTAACAGATTTGTTCGGGGACGACGAAAAACCTGGAACTGCTCGAGACAAAAATGATTTACTAAGATCTTTTGGTATAGGGAACGTAATAATCGATCGGGGAGGGGAACCTTTATATACATGCTCTAATAATGCGATTTTAACCTATGGTAACACAAGTATAAATAGTAATAATGATGATACCCTTAAAAGTCTTGTTGATCCAGGAAGGGTTGGCATTATTACTTGTCTTAACTCGTTAACGGGAGAAATGGAAAGTGGAAGTCTGAAACTTAATGATAATATGAGCAGAAAAAATATAATTTTATGCGACCGGACTCGGCAAGCGCAAGCGCAAGATGGTGACGGAGTTAAATGTGTTTTACGGGATTAAATGTGTATAATAAATCAAGCACTGGGTATATATTCCCATTTTAATTCTTCACATATTTTTTTCCATATTTGATCTTGTTGTTGTAATTTTTCACGACTCTTCAAAAGAGGAAAAAAACATAATAAATGATCATATTCCAATAATTCACAAAATTTATGAAGAACATATGAATATGATAAGAAATTTTTACGAGTTGGCGGACAATGTTTCATAAATGGTAATTGAATTTCTTTAAATAAACTTCTTAACATTTCTTCAGATTCTCTATTTAATTGAGGTGCTTTTTTGTTACTAATAATATTTATTAAATGAGGAATATTATCATAATATTTATTGTATTTTAGTTTTTTTAATACATCTCTTATTTGTTTGTAAGTAACTTTTGTAAGATCAAGATTTATATTTTTTTGTAATTCATTATAAATATCGCGATAAATATTTTCAGGGATTTCCGTTGTTTCTTTAGCTTGAAATTGTGCTAACCATTCATTAAAATGATTAATCCTTTTATAAGCAAAATAATTTGCTTCTTTGGGTGGATCATTATATGAATTTTTTTCTGTCATAATTATAATTTGTTTTGTATTTCCACATTTACTACAAATTATATTTCCGCTAATATTATCCATTAACATATTAATATTACATTTTTCACATTTGTCATAGTTATAATCTTTATATTTTATATTTGTAATTTCATCATCAATATTACACATATATTCATTAATAATAGTTTTTTTATCCTTTTTAATATCTTCTTTTTGTATTTGTTTTTCAGGTGTATTAAAATAAGTTAATATACCAATATTTTCATTTTTATTATTTGAGGTCGAATCTTTAACATCAGATGAATAATACTGATCTAATAATAGACCATTTTTTTGATAATAATCTAATTTATCTTTATGATCCATATCTTTAATTAGATTCTTATGTATATCATCTATCATTTTACGATTATCTGTATGACATTTTTTTAATGGTTTATCTTTTAAAGACATTTTATATACTTAAAAATATTTATTTTTAAATAACTTATTAAAGTTATATTATTCAAAATAATTTAAAACTATAATTATAAAATATGTTTATGAATACTATTCAGGAAATACCACAATCTGAATTAGGCGAATTTAAAAATAAAGTTTCATCATGGTTGGAATTAGATGAACAAATTTCAAGTTTGGAAAAAAAAGTAAGAGAATTAAAAAAAATAAGAAATAAAAAATTAGAACCAGAAATAACAACCTTTATGGTTAAATTTAATATTTCGGATTTAAATACAACAAATGGAAAATTAAGATGTAATGCCCGTAATACAAAAAAACCATTAAATAAAATTAATATTAGAGAAAATTTATCTAAAGTCATAGAAGATATTGAAAGAGTTGATAAAGCAATGGACCTTATAATTAATAATAGAGAAATAGTTACAACATATAAATTAACTAAACCGAAAAGATAAAATTATTTATTTGTCAATGATTTAAAATTAGTAGAACAGTTATATTGATAATATATATTATCAACATCTATCATATGAACAGCTGGTTGACAAACAATTGGGGGATATACACCATAAACATTAACTATATTTCTTTCTGCTAAAAATGAAATATTCCAGTCTAAAATCCAATCCAATGTTTGTAAATTTTCTAATAATATTTCTGCTGTTTTTCTTTTAATAATATAAGCATGAAGTCCTACAAAATATTTTATGTTTAATAACCCATTTTTTAATTTTGTATTTTTATTGGCATTTTTAACTTTCTTTTTACGAGCATCAATTTCATATCCTAATAATAAAATATCCCAATCATCGGGTAAATTATTCATATTTTTATGAATTTCTTTTTTTAAATCATTTGTTAAAAATTGAATATCATCTTCAAAAATTAAACAATATTCTTTATTTGAGTTTAAAAATGTTTCATATGTTTTCATATGACTTAAATAACAACCAAAATGACCAATATTATCCATATTTTTACTCTCAAACCACCATTTTATTTTATGTATTGCTTTATGATATTTTTTATCATTAATGTCTATTTTTTTACCATCAATTGCTTCTATTCTTTGTGGAATTATATTTTGTTTTTGACAGATAGTTTCTAAATTTAATCTTCTTTCCTTTGAACGATCTAAATTAATGTAATAAAAATTCATATTATTGAATAATTCATTGTAATCTATATTTTTCTTTTCAAATAAAAAATAATAAACTGTTATCAATACTATTACTAAACCAAATCCCATTAGTTCATGTTTATATTCTTTAAGATAATCAATAGTAATTTTATTATCTATTTTTTCTATCTTATTATCATTCATAATAATTTATAATTATTTATTTTTTTTATATTAACCTTAGACTTGTAAAAATAGTTGAAAGATTTTATAAAATATTCTAATTCTTTTTTATTTATTTTTTTGAGTTTATCATAAATAAATGAAATTTTAAGATTTAAATTAAAAGCATATAAATAAGGATAAATAATTGTTCTATTTGTTTTAAATATATTTGATATTTTATCATTATGTATTTGTATTGTTAAACGACTGATATAATTATTATTTACTATTGGATAAAATTTAGTTATCTTATTTTTACGAAGAATTAAATTAAATTTATAAATTGTAAATATAGTATAATAATCTTCAATATTATAATTTAATGTTGTTGTATCTATTATATCACCATTAACATAATCATTATAAATATCAGATATTTCATTTAAATTTTTAGTATAAGTGTATATATTTTCAATCAAATTAAGTGATATTGTTATTTTTTCATTTACAAATAATCTTGATATATCTTCTATAGTAAATTTATTCATTATTAATTTTTGTGTTAAAATTTCATGTGTATCATAATTATCGTATACATTTGTTTGATTATTTTCTTCTTTAATATATGATTTTAAAATTGTAATATTATTATTACATTTTTTGATATATTTTTCTTTTTCATTAAATGTTAAGTATTTATTTTCATATTTAAGAATATTATTTAATATTTTATGTAAAATATATTTATCATAAGATAAATATAATTTTTTAAATTTTAATTTATTCAAACTTCTATGCTTTATAAATTTTGTATTACATGTTATTATTATTTTTGTTCCATAAAATTTATAAGTACTAAGAATTAATAGTATTGATTTGAAAATTTTTTTATCATACTTATGAAATATTTCAAGATTATCTATTATAATTCCTCTATCTAATCTTTTTGATTTATCAAACATGATTGTAATATTTTTTTTCTTTATTATATTTAGTATATAATCATGTATATCTACTTTGTTTTTTAAAGATAATGAATCAATTATAGTTACTACTTTATTTTTTAATATTTCTTTTGCCAACTCTGTTTTACCAATACCTCCTTCACCATATATAAATAAGATATCATTTAAAGAACAATTATTTATTGTGTTTAATTGATCTTTTGATAAAAAAAATGTATCATACATAAATGTTTAAAACGACTTAATTTTAAATTAAAATATAAATTTTTATAAAAGATTTGAAATATCATAGGTATAATTTTGTTTTCCATGACTAACTGGTCTATCCATTGGTGTCGGTAATTTTTCAATATCTTTAATATAACCTAAATATTGTGTGACATTTGAAACTACATTTTGTGAACAATAATCTACAACTCTTTTATTTAATTCTCTAATTTCATTTAATAAATTTTCACTTGAAACTCTGAAATTACCATATTGTAACATTATAGATCTCATTATAATATATAATTCATTTTTAGATTGTTCTGAAACAACATTTTCTGTAGCATTAAAAACATTATATCTTATAGTTTTTTGTATGACATCAAAATTTAAATCAGAAAAAAATATATCACTTAATGCAGTATTTTCAATTATACCCTTTACTGAAGTTTGTTGATTATCTTTATTGATTACGATATCTGCTTCACCTTTATTTAATAATTCTGTATTTAATATTTCAATATCACCTACTCTACCATTATTTACAGTATCAACCATACTTCCTAAAGATACTGATTCATTACCTGAAATAAGATCTTGAACTTGAATATCTCCTTCAGAATTAATATCGGTAGTAAATTCTGGAAATCCTCTATCAGTTTGAGATGGTTGAATTATATTGCCAGTTCCAGAAACGGTTGGTTTTGATAATATATCAAAATCAAAAAAATTTACACCATTATCATCTTGATAAACAACAGATTTATCAATATCTCTTATATTAGCAGAGAATGTATTTGGATCTCCTAATGGAGGTTGATAATTTGCCCCATTCGGGTTTTGAGTTTGATAAAGAGTACTATTCATTTATATACTATTAAATATAATTTAATTTAATTATTTAATTTTAATTTCTTATAATATTTTAGTAAAGCATTACATTCTTCTAACCAAATATCTTTAATAGTTTGTTTAATAAGAGTATCATATTTAAGTTTTATTTTTTCATATTCTTCTTTTAGTTTAATTATTTCTTCTTCTGTAAATAATTCAATTGACATTTTAGTTAAATAATCATAACCATTTGGATATTTCTTATCATCTGATTTTACAATTTTCTTGTTTATAACTTCAGGATATTCATTCTCAATTAAATCATTAATAATATCCTGTTTTTTCCTTTTATAAATAATAATAGTATCACTAATTACATCTTCAATAAATTTAATTTTAGATTCTAATATCTGAAGATCATTTAATAAATTAGTTAATATATATTCTTTTCTTTTTTCATAAATATTATATCTTTCTTCATAATGTAAATCAAATATTTCATTTACAGAATTTAATTTGATAATTTTATCTTTATTGTAAAGATGAATATTCTTTAATGATAAACCTTTAGTATTATGTAATTTGAAAAAATTCTCAATTCCATCTATATGTTCATCATCACTCCATTGTAATCCATTTATAAAACCAATAGGGACTGTAATTATAAATTCTACATGTTTATCAGATGAATTATTAATATAATCAATAATACATTTCTTTGGTTTAGTCGATTTCTTTTCGTTTTCCTTAGATTTCTTTTTCTTTTCTTCTGGTAACAGAGTATCTAAGAATTTTTTATAATCATCAGTCCATTTACCTATTGGTAATTCTGTAATTTTGATTGTATTTTTATTTATTATTTCATATTTACCCTTTGATAAATAATTTTGATCATCAAGTTTAATTATATCTCCCTTAAAATTATTATACCATGGTTTTATTTCTTCATATTCTTTATTTTCTAATTTTCTCTTAATATTATTAATAACATCTATTGGATTATATTTTGGAATACTAGTACTGAATCCTGTTCCAATACCATTCATACCATTAACTAAAACCATTGGAATAATTGGTACATAATATTTAGGTTCAACTTTGATACCATCATCATATTCATAATCAATAATCTGAAAATCAATTGATGGAAATATAAGATCAACTATTTTATTTAATTCTGTATGAATATACCTAGAACTAGCAGAATCATGCCCTCCCATAATTCTTGTTCCAAATTGACCATTTGGCATCAGTAAATTAATATTATTCGATCCAACATAATCTTGAGCCATTCCAATAATAGCAGATTGTAAAGACATTTCTCCATGATGATACGCGGCATTTTCACTAACGTATCCTGCTAATTGAGCAACTCTTATTTCTGAATATAGTTTTCTTTGAAAACATGAATATAAAATCTTTCTTTGACTGGGTTTTAGACCATCATATAAAGATCCAATTGATCTTAATGTATCACTATTTGAAAAGTGAATTAATTCTTTATTAATAAACTCTTGAATTGGAATTTCGGTATCTGAATGATTTAATATTCTATTAACATCATAATTGTATAACCATTTTTTTCTGTCATTTGAAAAGTTCTTATTAAATGCTAAATCCATTGATTTATTTGTTTCTTCGGTAAAGATATAATTATTTAATTTTATATTTTGAAAATATTCTCTTGCTTCGACAGCATTACTAGTACCTAATCCCTTGTAATATTTAATTTTCCATTTTCCATTATTTTTATTTTTTTGCCAATCACTATAATCTGTTAAATTATAAAATGATATAACATTTTTTCCTTTACTAACCTTAACAATAGGAGTTATCATTGATGTAATAAATCCCAATTTAAGTAAACTAGGCCACATTGTATGAAATACATTCATTACTAAACCTTTTATATGAGAACCATCATGATCTTGATCAGTCATTATCATAACTTTACCATATCTTAATGAATTTGTATTTTGATATTCTTTACCCGTTTCTAAACCAATAATCTTTTTAATATTAGTTATTTCAGAATTATTCATTATCTGAGATTTAGATGCTTCTTTTACATTCATTACTTTACCCTTTAATGGGAATACACCATATCTGTCTCTACCTACTACAGATAATCCAGATACTGCCATAGATTTAGCAGAATCTCCTTCTGTTAAAATTAAAATACATTCATTTGATTTTCTTGTTCCAGCCCAATTAGCATCATCTAATTTAGGTATATCTCTTATCTTATTTTTCTTTGATCCATCTGTTTTTTTATTTTCTTTATTAAGTTTAAATTCACTAAATTGAATTACTTTTTCAACTAAATCTGTCTTATCAATAATTTCTTTTAAAAACTTATCTGGAATTGTTGGTTTAGAACCAAATTTAGATTGAGGAGTAATTAGTCTTTCTTTTGTTTGACTATCAAATGATGGATTTTCAATAACACTATCAATAAATAATCTTAAATAATTTTTGATGTAATTTTCTTGAATTACTTTCTTATGTTTCTTTTCAATTTGATTTTTTAATCCAGTCAAAAGTTGTTTTGAAATACAATCAACATGTTTCCCTCCTTTAGGAGTTGCTATACCATTCACAAATGATATTTGTTCAAATTTATCTTTTTTACTTAACGAAATACCGATTTTCCATCTCTTATCAATCTCTGAATAAACAAAATCATCATTTTCAGTAAGATACATCTTTGAATAATCCATAAAATTATTTACTTTTATCTTTTTACCATTCAAAAATACGCTAATATCTTTAGAAGTTATACCAGATATATCATAAACACGTCTATACATTAGATTTATCATATAATCACTAAATTCAACTATACCAAATCTTTCAAAATCGGTGGTCCAAGTTATTTTGGTATATGGTTCTATATCTTTATCAAAGGATGTTATCTTTGGTTTATTTTTAACTTTCATATTATCGGAAAATTTTTGAATAAATTTTTTCTTACGAATATGATCAATTGTCTTTACTTCAAAATTTTTTGAAAATATATTTGTTAATTTAGCACCGTAACCATTCTTACCACCTACAATTTTCTTTTCATCTTCTTTATAATTTCCAGAAGTAAGTAATTCTCCAAATATCATCGACGGAATCCATAAAGGTTTTCCTTTTTCATCTTTTTCAGTTGGATGTTCCGCGACATCAATACCAGTTCCATCATTATAAATACTAATTTCACCCTTTTCTCTGTCAATTGTAACTTTAATATTTTTAACAGGGATATCATTTTTATGATTTCTTTGTTCAATTCGAACACTTTGATCTTTAGCATTGACTAAAATTTCATTGTAAATGTTATAAACAGCAGGAATATATTCTCCATCTTCAAAAACAATATTATTTTCTTTTAAAATAGGTAAATTTTCTTCAATTAAATCACATCCTCCAACATATGTATCTGGAGTTTTATAGATATGATTTTCAAGTTCTTCTTTTTTATAATCGTTTAATTCCATGTTGTACTATATTTATTTAGTAATTTATTTTTAAATAAAATCAAATTTAAATGTATGATAAAGTATATAATGCCAAAGAAAAAGTTATCTAAAAAAACTAAAAAAAAAAAAATTAAATCAGGGTCAAAATATAATAGTATTGAAAATATTAAGGGTGATTTAGATTTTATGGATTTGGATTCAAAAAATACAATTTTTATGAATGATAATAAAGAATATAGGATAACATTAGCAGGTAAATTTAGTGGTGGTAAAAGTGGTGATTTAGTTTATTTAATTAAAAATAATAATAAAAAATATGTGATGAAGATATTTATGGAAAAAAAATCAGCAAATCATGAAATAAAATTACATAAAAAAAATTGTGATATTTTTTCTAAAGTTTCAATGATTCCTAAATTATACTCTTACGGAGAAATCACAAATATACCATTTCATAATGATAAAGTTGGTATTTTTAAATATATGATAATGGAAGCAATTATCAATCCAACTGAATTAAGTGATTATATTAGAAGTAATTGTAAAGAAAATAAAAATAAAAATATTAATCCATATAATATAGGATTACAATTATTATATTATTTAGCAATGATTCATAAAAATAAAGTCAAACACTGTGATATACATACAAAAAATATATTAATAATTAAATCAGATGAAAATATGAATTTGGATTTTTCATTTTTAGGTGGAAATAAAATAAATGTTGGAAAATATCATATTAAAATAATAGATTTTGGTATTTCAGAAATAAATAAACATTGTGAAAGAAATAGAAGATTTATTGGATCTGTATTAGGTGATATTAATCATTGTAAAATATTTAATAAAAAAGATTTTATTCATATAAAAAAAGATGCTTTTTCAATGTTTAAAAAAACAGTAAAGAAGTCTTACAAACCTGGTTATTATATAAATGAAGATTTATATATATTTGTGAAAATATTAAGATTATTAGGTTCAATAGATGATAAAATAATAACTAAATCTATGACAGATAATATTCAATTAACAGTTAAAAAAAATAAAAAAGATGTTCATAAAAAAATATTTAAATTAATGACTTAAATTTATTTAGGAAGTTCTTTTGGTTCTTTAGGTTCTTTTGTTTTTGCCCCTTTTGGTTCTTTTTTATCATCAGATTTTGTAACCTCCACCGAAATATCGGGTTCTTTAAGTATATCTCTAACATTTCCAACTGTTGATATTAATTCTTTACCATTTCCTAATACGTTTAATAATTGATCCATTTTATGATCCATTTCTTTTGTTTTAGAATCATTTTCTATTTTGTATTGTTGTGGCAAATTTTTGAATAGTTCTTTTTGAAAATCAAATTCTTTTTTTTCTCTATTTTCTTTTTTTCCTTTATTAACATCTGCTTTGCCAGGAAATTCTTTTTCAACTTGTTTTCTTTTAATATTTTCAATACTTTTACAAAACGGTTTATATGCTTCTTTATGATCTTCATATTCTTCATATTTACCAGATAATTGAAAATATTGCCACCCTTCTGTTTTTAATTGTTCTGTTGTAATAGCAAATTCAAAATAGTTTTTATCTAATGAAAATAATTGTAAAAATCCATTACAACCTGTTACCATTAAAGAGATCGTCCAAGAAGCCCAATAACTAATATTTTCAAAATTTTTTGGTAATTTAGCAGGATCCATTTGTCCCATAGAAAGTATAGCTGGTAATAAAATAGAACCCGTAGTTACCAAAAAACGAAATATATTATAATATTTTTTAGTATGATTTCTTCTTTCTTCATATTTCAAAACCTCACCCAAAAAACGACTTTTTAATATATTTTTATCTGTATTATTATTTAATTCGAGATTATTAATGATATCTAATACTTGTTGTTTATAACTAAAATCATTTATAATTTCATCTTCATTTTTAATATTATTAATCATTTATTAATTATTTTATTTTTTTTCTATATTTTAAATATATGAAATTAAATGAATTATTACAAAAATTATGTAAACCATCTTATATTTACTTAGTATTGTCATTTATTGGAGTATTATTTTATATTTATCTCATATCTAGCAATAATCAACTTATTAATTCTAAAACAAGAAATTATTTCCACGGAGGATTATTATGCTATGTTTCCTATTCTGTATTTTGGGTTATTGCTATCAATTATATTTGTAAGATTCCTAAAATAGGAAAACCAATTGCCTGGTTGTTAGTCTTATTTCCAATATTATTTATTATATTCTTTTTATTTGTTATATCTTTATTCATAACAGTTTCTTTAGAAAATAATATTAAAAAAGATCAACCTGAACAATTAACACAATCAGGAGAAATTGTAAATTGAATTGCTTTTGAAGAAGGTCTAGATCTTAAATAATAAATACCTGTCTTTAATCCCTTTTCCCAAGAATAAAAGTGCATACTAGTTAATTTAGATATTGTTGGATTTTCTAAGAATAAATTCATACTTTGAGATTGACAAATATATTTACCACGATCAATCGCCATGTCAACTATATATTTTTGTTTTATTTCCCATACAGTTTTATACTTATATTTGATTAAATTTGGAATTTCATCAATAGATAATACAGAACCATCATTTAAAATTATCTTATCTTTTAATTCTTTAGTCCATAAATTAAGAGATATTAAATCTTCAACTAAATAATCATTCATTATCATATATTCTCCTGCTAATACACGCCTTGTATAAATATTAGACATAATTGGTTCAAAACATTCATAATTACCTAATATTTGAGCTGTTGAAGCAGTAGGCATCGGGGCAACTAATAAACTATTTCTTGTACCATATTTTTGAATATTATCCATTAGGTTTTTCCAATCATATCTATTAGATGGTTTTGTATTCCATAAATCAAATTGAAATTTTCCTTTTTGTAAAGGAGATCCTATAAATGAACTATAAGAACCAAGATATTCATCTCTGTTTAATTCTTCATTTATAATATTATATTTTTCTCTTATTTGATCCATTTCTAAAGATGTTGTGAATTCTCCATTTTCTGAAACAAATCCTGTTTCTAATTGTTTTAATCCTAATTTAAATTTTTCAACATATTCTGTTCTTTCTTTTGCTAATTCCATTGATTCTTCCATTGAAGCATAATAAATACATTCGAAGATTTCTTCATTAATTTTCTTTGCTTCTTCCGAATCAAATGGATAATTCATCTCCAAAAATACATTTGTTAATCCCTGAACACCAATTCCAATTGGTCTATGTCTTAAATTTGATCTTTTTGTTTCTGGAATAGGATAATAATTATAATCAATAATATTATTCAAATTTTTAGTGATTTGCCTTGTAATTTTTCTTAATCCTTCAAAATCATATTCTGGTCTTAAATATTCTTCTAATTCAGTATATCCACCAATATATTCTCTACCATAATTTTGTGATTTATATATTTGTGGAAATTTAACACCAAATGGTTCTTGACCGGATAATGATGTTAATTCTTTATAATTTAATTCATCAAATTCAATATTATTTTTAATACATAATCCTTTTGCTAATTTACAATAAACACAATTCGGTTTTGAATAAATAATCATTTTATCATTTACAATCTTAGGTATAACAAACTTTTTTAATGAAATTGAAGCTAAATTACAAACAGCTGTTTCATCTGGACTCGTATATTCAATAATTTCTGTACAAAGATTTGATGATTTAATTGTTCCTAAATTTTGTTGATTTGATTTTTGATTACAACTGTCTTTATAAAGTAAATATGGATTTCCTGTTTCAATTTGAGATGTTAATATTTCTGACCATAATTCTCTCGCTTTTACAATTTTACGATATTTATTATTGTTTTTATATTTATTATATAATTCTTCAAATTCTTTTCCCCAAACATCACTTAATCCTTTACATTCATTAGGACAAAATAAACACCACTCTCCATCTTCTTTTACTTCTTTCATGAATAAATCAGGGATCCATAAAGCATAAAATAAATCTCTTGCTCTTTCTAATTCATTACCATGATTCTTTTTAAGTTCAATAAATTCAAATATATCATTATGCCATGGTTCTAAATAAATCGCAAATGAACCATTTCTTTTTCCGCCACCTTGATCTACATATCTAGCTGTATCATTAAATACACGTAACATAGGGACTAAACCATTTGAATTACCATTTGTCCCAGATATATATGAATCTACTCCTCGAATATCATGTACAGATAATCCTATTCCACCAGCGTGTTTAGATATCTGAGCACAATCAGATAAAGTCTTATAAATACCCTTAATGGAATCCTCTTGCATTGTTAAGAGAAAACAACTAGCAAATTGTTCTCTCCTTGAACCAGCATTATATAAAGTTGGTGTAGCGTGAGTAAATAAATGTTTAGACATTAAATTATAATTTTCAAATGCTAAATCTAAATTATTACGATGAATTGATAAAGAAACTCTCATTAACATATCTTGTGGTCTTTCAATAATTTGTTTATTAATCTTGTAAAGATAAGTCTTTTCTAAAGTTTTTAATCCAAAAAAATCATATTCATAATCTAATGAATAATCAATGATAGAATCAATTTTATCTTTATTATTTTTAACTAAATTATATAGATAATCGGCAATTAATGGTTTTTTAACACCATCTGATTGATAATTATACATAACTTCAATCTTATCTGAAAATTTAATAAGAGTATTTTTATGTAAATTAGATACGGCAATTCTGCCAGCTAGTATTTTAAAATCAGGGTGAGTTGAATACATTGACATTGAAATTTGTGAAGATAATTCATCTAATTCACTAGTTTTAACACCATCATATATTTCTTTAACAACCTTTTGAGCAACCAAAGTTTCATCAATGTTTAATTGTTTTGAAAATTCTTTTCCTCTAGATAAAGATTTAATTCTAGTGAGAATTTTATCAAATGATACTTCTTCATATTCTCCTGATCTTTTTAATACACGCATTGTTCTATTATACATTATATTCTAATTAAGGTTTTAAGTTATTTAGTTTAAAAATCTGGAAATATAATTTAAAATTAAATTCATTAATTATTATAATATGAAAATAGCAATTACTGGTAAAATGTGTTCTGGTAAAAGTTCATTAGCAAATATTTTATTAGAAAGTGATAGTCGTTTTCAAATTTATTCATTTGGTAAAAAAGTTAAAGATGTCGCTAAAGATCTCTTTAATATGAAAGAAAAAGATAGAAGTCTTTTAACATCAATTGGAACTAAAATGAGAGAAATTGATTCCGATGTATGGATTAATTATGTACTAAAACAATGTGAAGGTAAAACTCACTGTATTGTCGATGATTTAAGATATCAAAATGAATATGAATCTTTATCTAAATCTGGATTTAAAATAATACAATTAAAAGTTGATCCCATTATTCAAGAAGAAAGAATAAAATTAGTTTATCCTCAAAATTATCAAGATCATCTTGATAATCGTGATCATATTTCTGAAAAAAATGAATTTAAATGGTTTGAAAAAGATAATCCTCTAATAATAGATAGTGGTAAAGAATCTATTGAAAGTATTTTAGATAAAGTTTATTCGTTTGTAAAAAATTAATATACTCTTTATTTAAGATAAAATGGATATTCAACCAATCACTAAAATAAAAATATCAAAAGAAAAATGGTTAAATCAAAAAGTAAAATATGAAGATAATACTATAAATAAAGATTTAATAGAAGAAATGTCTCTTCAGACATATGAATGGATAAACTCAAAAAATGATTTTCATGTAATTATAGATTTTGACTCGTTTAAATCGGAATTTATTAATTTATTATATAATAAGTATCTAGATGAATGATTATGAGTATGAATATTTTGAATTAAAATATCTTGAAGAAATAAATGATTTATTTTTATCTTTAAAAAATCAGTCCGATTTACATGATTTAGGTTTATTTAAAAAAAATAATAATTTTATGGATTTATTTGATTTTATTTATTCGTCAATTGAATTAAATGAAGATGAAGATCTTTCAGATGAAAATGAAGATTTAAATGATGAAGAATTTAATCTATAATAATATAAGAATGTTGAAAAGATTAAATAAACTTGAAAAACAATATGGAGGAGCAATACCTTTTAGTGCAATGAAAAGAAGTGGTTCTATGAAAAAAGATGGTGGAAAAACTCTTAAAAAGAGTAAAAAAAGATCAACAAAAAAAACTAAACATAAAAAAAGATCTATTTCTCCTGGAAGAGTTCATAGAAAAATAACTAAAAAAACAAGGAGAAGTAAAAAGAAAACTCAACAAAAAAAAAGTAAACAATGTTCCTGTAGTAATCACAAATATACAGGTAAAGAAGATACACCAACTGGATTAGGTAAATGTTCGGAATGTATTCCTTTAAATGTTGTTATGAAAGGAAAAGATAATAATTTATATGAAAATACAAAAGATGGTTGGATTAAAATAAACTAGATTCTTTTATAGAAAAATAAATATGGATTATATTTTAATATATTATCACCATCAATAGAACTTACAGAAGAATCATTATATTCATACCAATTTTTATCTAAACAATTTCTTGATACAGCATAATAGTGACCACCATTCAAAGATCCCCCATGAATACAAAATCCATTTAGTGCATACATATTTGATTTATTTGTTCCATAATTTTTATTATATTTTGAAAGATCAAGAGCAATTGGATATTTTATAAATTTATTATTTTTCCTTAAATTAGATCCATATCTTTTTAATAAAATTATTAAGATATCTGAAGATTTAAATAACATAGTCTTTTTATGAGAACAAACTTCTAATTTACATTTATCACATTTCCATTTATTTTTTTCATCTAGTACTTCTTTTTTTGTATAATTATCCAAACAATCATAGATTGTTTCACAATTTGAATTTATTTCAAGTGATAAAACTTGAATAGGATCATGATTTGAAGTAAAATAATAACATTCGGGACAAATATTTAATGTTAATAATTGTGAATAAAAATTTTCAACAATATATGAATAATCATTTTCATAAAATTTTTTCCATGTCTCAAAACCCTTTACTATGACCTTACTGGTTTCATCATCTTTTTTTTTACTTTTCAGATTGAATTTTACACTTCTTTTAACATCTTTGTGTATCAGATCTAAAAATAAAGTTAAAAATTCATCAACATCATTTTGATCAAAATTCTCAAAATATAAATCATTTTTTTCACAATTATTTTTAAAAGTCTTTAAAAGATCTATTGGATTAATTAAATTTTTATTATTATTTGACCACATTTTTCTTTGAAATTGAAACCATTCATACATTAATCCATTATCTAAATTTTTACAAACATTAAAAAATTTTTCATTTTGGGGATGAAAAACTAATAAATGACTTAAACATTGTAAAACTGAATTCATATAGCATGTATTACCAAGATTAATTAATCCTTTATTTCCAGCATTTATATTTGACATATATCTATATTAATAAATAAATAACATATATTTAAATTACTTAAAATTAAATATTTTATATAGTATAAAAAATGAGTGAAATTGATAATATTATTGAAGAGCAAGAAAACATTGATAATGAAGAATCAGAAATAACCGTCGATCAACTTGAAGAACCAGAAGTATCTGAACAACCAGAAGTATCTGAACAACCAGAAGTATCTGAACAACCAGAAGTATCTGAACAACCAGAAGTATCTGAACAACCAGAAGTATCTGAACAACCAGAAGTATCTGAACAACCAGATCCGGAACCACAACCGGAACCAGAACCGGAACCAGAACCGGAACCAGAACCGGAACCAGGACCGGAACCAGAACCAGAAACAAATGTAGAAACCGTTGTTTCTGATATTAGAAATATTTTAAACGATAATGTTCCAGAAAAACAAAACAAAATTTCATTAAAATCTTTAATTTATGTTTTAGGATTATGGTCTGGAAATAAATTAAAAAGTACAAATTTTGAACAAGAATTAAATAAATCAACATTAGATGATGAAAATTTAGATGATATTGAAAAAGTTATTGAAATTATTCGATTATGGGTAAATCAAGGTGTAAGTTTCAAAGAAAATAATTATTTTATGAATATAGATGAATATACCCTTCAATCTGAATCTAGAAATCTTGATGTAAGTGAAAAAAATAATTTATTAGAAAAATTAATCACACTTTGTATTGATTGTTCTAAGAGAAAATATAACACTAGTGAAATTTTGGAAATATTAGATACTTTATAAATTTAGTTATTTCATTTAGTTACTGTATGCTAAACCGCCCATACCAGACATGATACGAAGGACATTGTAATTAACGGCATAAACATTATGATTTAAATAAGGACTAGACCCTCCAACAACTAGTTGAGCATTATCAATTCTCGAAAAGTTACAAGTCCCCGATGGTTGATGTTCTTCCGGTTTAAGGGCAAAAGAATAAACAGCAATCGCATCCTTATTAACTGTAGATCCATATCCCGTATGATGTTCCCATATTTGAGTCCTTGTAAAGTAAGTCGAGGATCTTTCTTTAAATCTATCATGACCATTTAATTTTAATTGATAGGTATTATCATCATCTAGGGATTGTGGTTCTCTTAAAATAGCATTATTTTTAGCATCATCCTCGTCCCAAGTTTGAGGGAAGGAATAATTTATGGGACTTATAGATGATATACTATCATCTAAAATATTATGACTAGATGTCCAAATTAATTCTTTTACTGGATGATTAAAATTAAGATTCATATTTTTGGTATTAGAAAATTCTTGAAATTGAAGTTGTTCAATTAAGTATTCATGAGAAACTTGAGCAAATCTTCTTCTTTCATCTGTATCAAGATAAATATAATCACACCATAAAGTAAATTTTTTATTTCCGACATTAGAAGAATCTAAATCAGTATATGACAACGAAAGTGTATTACTATTTGACATTAAATTATCATCTACATCACCCTCATTTACATTTTTGACCAAATTTTGATATTTTTCAAAAGTCATTTTAACTTTAACTTCGTGATATTGTAGAGCAATCAATGGAAGAGCAAGACCCGGATTACGACAAAACCAGAAATATAACGGGATATATATATTAGTATTAGATATATCTCGATTCGTATCGTCATTCGAAGATGTAATAATACTATTCCATGAACCTGTCTTTAATCCAACTACGTTATCGGTGGACAGACCTGTTGAAACAGGACCCCCATTACCAGACATAGTATTGAAAAGAGTTGATCTTTTAATTGTATTATCACTTATACTTTGTTCATTAGATCCATTATCAAAAGAACCATCTGGATTTTTTTCAACCAATTGTGAATAAACAGAATGCCAGTGATTATAGTGACGATCAATTTTTTGACCCCCTATTTCTAGTTCACATTCTTTAATTAAATTAGAACCATAATTACTGGTTATATTTAAATACTCTTTCAAAGATGATCCATTGGATTTAAATTCGACAGTATGTTCTAAATACATCCTGTAAACTAAATCTCCATTTCTGGAAATAGTTGCTGAAACATTTTTACCAAAATCAGATGTTCCGTTAAAAGTTTGAGCAATTGCCTCCATCGAAAAGTTCGTGTGGCGACGATACACAACCTTGAAAAAAGTAATCTGGGGATTCCCCGTTAAGTAAATATCTTGAGCTCCATAAGCGACAAGTTGCATTAAACCTCCTCCCATCTTTTTATACCTTTATTATAGAAAAAAATTTTGACTAAATAAAACAAATTTAGTCAAAGAAAAAAATAATTTTAATTAGTAATTTATCTTGTTTAATTATATTCATTTAATTACTGTATGCTAGACCACCCATACCAGACATGATACGAAGGACATTGTAATTAACAGCAAATATCTTAGAATTGGCGAGAAACGAAGCAGAGCTAACTAACTGAGCATTATCAATTCTTGAAAAGTTACAGGTTCCCGATGGCTGGTGCTCTTCCGGTTTAAGGGCAAAAGAATAAACACAAATAGAATCATTCAGAACTCCATCTTCTGTACTATTAAGACCACCTTGACCACTATGATGCTCCCAAATTTGTGTTCTAGAGAAATATGGATGGGGTCTCTCTGTGAATCTATCATGTCCATTTAATTTCAAATGATATTTAGCACCAGCGAACCCATTCGCATCCGCGGTTCCAAGTCCAACAACTGGTTCCAACGACACCCCTGTCCCATTTTTCCGAGTCCAAATTAGTTCTTTAACTGGATGATTAAAATTAAGATCGCTGGATGTCTCAGTTTTTAATTCATCATCTTGAACTTGTTCAATTAAATATTCGTGAGAAACTTGGGCAAATCTACGACGTTCATCTGTATCAAGATAAATATAATCAGCATATAAAGTATTTCTTTTAAATCCGGATGAGCCGGAGAATGTTCCGCCGAAATCGTGTTCAAGTATAATCTTAACTTCGTGGTATTGGAGGGCGATCAAAGGTAGAGCAAGACCAGGATTACGGCAGAACCAGAATTGTAGCGGAACTGTATATAATACTTGTACCGAAGGAGCACCGGTCACTCCACTCGAACCTGACATTCTTTGAAATAAAGATCCGCCATCGCCTTCTGGTGCCGCTGCGAGCGATGTAGAACCGAAATTTTTCTGCGTTAATTCAGACCATACTTCCATCCATTCTCCTGTATGCTTATCAATTTTTTGACCCCCTATTTCTAATTCAATAGAATTTATCCAAGATACTCCTGGATTATTATCCGGGGTCTGGTCGGGCATTTTTCCCTCAATTTCTAGATACATTCTGTAAACTAAATCACCGTTTCTAGAAATCGTCGAAGTACAACGAGTATTTTGACCAGTTTCGTCACCGTTCCAAGTTTGAGCAATTGCTTCCATTGAAAAGTTCGTGTGGCGGCGATACACAACCTTGAAAAAAGTAATCTGGGGATTCCCCGTTAAGTAAATATCCTGAGCTCCATAAGCAACAAGCTGCATTAAACCTCCTCCCATCTTTTTATACCTTAATATAGAAAAAAATTTTGACTAAATAAAACTTATTTAATCATTTTTAAAAATAAAAGATAAATAAAATATATTTATTGATTTAAATTAATTCATTTAATTACTGTATGCTAAACCACCCATACCAGACATGATACGGAGAACATTATAATTAACAGCGAATATCTTAGTAGCACCGTTACCGCTAGTAGTCCCCGGTTCTAATCTTGCGTTATCAATTCTTGAAAAGTTACAAGTCCCCGATGGTTGATGCTCTTCTGGTTTGAGGGCAAAAGAATATACAGCAATAGCATCATTAAATTTACCTATTCCGGCATCAACACCAGCGCCGGCGGCGGCACCACAATCAAGGGATCCCGAACCAGTATGATGTTCCCAGATTTGAGTTCTAGTAAAATATGTAGAATCTCTAGATGCAAAACGATCATGACCATTCAATTTGAGTATGATATTATCCCCACCGACCGAATCAGTTCCGTTAATTGTATCGCGAGTGAAAATCAATTCTTTAACTGGATGATTAAAATTTAATTCCCCTTTTCCATCAGTTAGAGAACCTTCTTGAACTTGTTCAATTAAGTATTCATGAGACACTTGAGCAAATCTTCTTCTTTCATCAGTGTCAAGATAGATGTAATCACACCATAATTTATTTGATGGAGACACTCCACCCCCAGAATATTTATCACCGATACTGTGATTTAAAATTACCTTAACTTCATGATATTGAAGGGCAATTAATGGTAGAGCAAGACCAGGATTACGACAAAACCAAAATTGAAGGGGTACATAGTGATGGGTATCGGGGTTACCGGTGGTTACCTTTGCTGAACCACCCATACCACTCATATTTTGAAATAATGTTCCATTTTTCGCGCTTAATCTTCCAACTTTTCCAGAAGGATTAAGTTCGGTTAAATAAGACCAAACATTCATCCAATGTCCAGTGTGCTTATCAATTTTTTGACCCCCAATTTCTAATTCTACATTATCGATCGCGGCAGAAGAAACATCATGGTCGCCATCATTATTTATTTTACCGGTAAGTTCTAAATACATTCTGTAAACTAAATCACCATTTCTAGAAATGGTTGCTGTACAACGGGATCCAGCAGACCCAGTTTGATTACCACTCCATGTTTGTTGAATTGCTTCCATTGAAAAGTTCGTGTGGCGGCGATACACAACCTTGAAAAAAGTAATCTGGGGATTCCCCGTTAAGTAAATATCCTGAGCTCCATAAGCAACAAGCTGCATTAAACCTCCTCCCATCTTTTTATACCTTAATATAGAAAAAAATTTTGAGAAAAGAAAACCAATTAAATATTTTAAAGATATTTAATTTGAAATTAAAATTTAAATTAAAGATTTAATAGGGATAAATTAATTTAATTACTGTATGCTAAACCGCCCATACCAGACATGATACGGAGGACATTGTAATTAACGGCATATACTGTTAATGATTCCGATGTGTCAGATTTTAATATAGTCATATCTAATTGAGCATTATCGATTCTCGAAAAATTACAAGTTCCTGATGGTTGATGCTCTTCCGGTTTAAGGGCAAAAGAATATACATTTATTTTTTTTTGCAAATCAGTATTTCCACCTAGCACCCTTTTTATAAATTGCACACGGATTGGTGAGGTCCCGGTGTTATTTGCTGAATCGGAGTCAAGAGTTGTTCCTTCATCCCCAACCTGAAATTGGCGTTCAAATGTTATATTGGTGGAGTCTTTGCTTATGACAGTCGATGAGAACTGCTGGAACTGAATCAAATCACCATCCGTAGACACAAGATTATTGCTATCCACATCATTTGTGGTGGCATCGAAACCGACATGAGTGATTTCTAATACAATTTCATCTCCGGGAATAACTTGATCGACTACGCCATTACCAGCGGGGAATTCAACATTGCATGTGCCCGCCACATCGACGGTGTAAACAATTTTGCTCGCCCCTGTCGCCAGGGCTGGTGTCCAAACTTTACCGATTTTAATCTCTCCTACTGACCCCAAGAATGCGTCAGCAATTTCAGAAGCAGGACTGTGGGTAGGTAAATTTTGCTGTGGGATATTTGTGTGATAATCATATGGTTGTTTTAAAGCAAAATATTCAGGGACTTGTTCCGAAAAACGATCATGACCATTAAGTTTTAATTTAATATCCTTAGCAGACATAATTTTCGAATGGGTCCAGATTAATTCTTTAACTGGGTGATTAAAATTTAATTTGAAAGTTTTTTGGGTCCCTGAACCACTAATCGCTGCTCCAGAGGAGACTACCTTTTCTTCTCTTTGAATCTGTTCAATAAGATATTCATGGGAAACTTGAGCAAATCTTCGCCTTTCATCTGTATCAAGATAAATATAATCACAATATACAGTGGGATTTGGAGAAGGTGCCCCACAAGTTCCCCAAGTAAACTTGAGTTTCACTTCGTGATATTGAAGGGCGATTAGTGGTAGAGCAAGACCAGGATTACGACAAAACCAGAAATTCAAAGGGATATGAATATTATCGACGCAGTCTGTCCCGCCAGTCTTCATTTCTTCTCCCGTACTTCCCGTCATACATCGATAAGGTATCGATTTATAAGAAGGAATACTTAGTTCACTCCAAACTTTATTCCATTCATCATAGTGACGATCAATTCTTTGACCGCCAATTTCTAATTCACATTCTTTAATTAAGTCCATACCCTTGCTGATACCGGATTCCTTAGATTGAACATAGCATCTAAAAACCAAATCACCATTTCTAGAAATAGTACAAGTAGCTGTACTACCGGAAGTACCTTGTGTATTTCCATTCAATGTTTGTTCAATAGTCTCCATTGAAAAGTTCGTGTGGCGGCGATACACAACCTTGAAAAAAGTAATCTGGGGATTCCCCGTTAAGTAAATATCCTGAGCTCCATAAGCGACAAGCTGCATTAAACCTCCTCCCATCTTTTTATACCTTAGTATAGAAAAAAATTTTGACTAAATAAAACTTATTTAAAATAAAAACTCAATCAAAATAACAAATAAAAATGATTCATAAAAACTTAAAGGAACAAATTTAGAAGGATCATTACCTAAATTCATAGTTAATTTTGGAGCAATTTTATTGTATGACCACTGAACTATCAATGTTTTTAATAAAATAAACATCACCCCTAAACCCATTAAATATAATTCTGTATCTTTACCCTTTCCTAAATCTTTTACCTGCGTTTTAATACCACCTCCCATCATTTTAACTAACATTTTATACTATTAATTATAATTTATTTTTGAAATAATTTTTCAGTTTCATTTGGATCCATTTCTAAATCTAATACCTGTTTAACAGGATTCATTATTTGATTTGTAATATAAAATTCATAATCAATCGGCACATTATTCTGTTTAATATAATCAATATGTTCAATTCTATCTCCCTGTAATATTACCTTCTTTTTATATTTTGGATTATCCATATCTGGAACTTTTACATTCTTAAATTTTGGTTTTCCATTCTTATAAAATCCATTTTCCTTTTTAACTGTTTTCATCTTGTATCCAATTATTTCGGGTGTATCATCTACTTTTTGATAAACATATGGAATTCTATCATTTGCTTTTGGTTTATTTCCCGGATCTCTTTCTGCCATTCGATCTGCTAATACTTTATGAGCAATACTCTGTGGATTTTTATAATAACCTCTAAGTGATTTAGAAATTACAAAATATGAAATAGGAAATTTACCTTCTCTAATTTCTTGAAGTGTTTGTTTTAACCATTCCACTGTCGCCAAGAAATCTTTTTCAATCATAATTTTCTCAATAACATGACCAAAGACATATTTAACAATCGGAGCATTATCTCTACGTTTCAATACAATACCCATTGCTGTCCTTTTTCCATTTGTTGGTTCAAACTCATATTTATCACCGGTATATCTTTTTTTACTTATTAAGATAAAGGGCCAGAATGTTTTCTCATATTCTAGAACCTGAGGTTGTTTCCCCTCCGAATCCATTAATTCTTTGATAAATTCTCCTGCTTCTTCTCCACATTTAATTGAATGAGCTAAAGCTTCTTTACCTTCCAAAAGGATACCATCTTTTGTTTTACGACTAAATTTAACAAATACCGAATCTGTATCACCATAAACAACTTCTGGTATTTCATGACCAGTTGCCAATGCCCATTTTTTAACACCTTCTGTAGCATCAACCGTCAATCTTTCTCTACCAACAGATGTAGTACATGCTGCCAATTCAAGTTTGAATATTGGACTGGTTTTTGCTCCTAATTGACCATACACAGAATTAGCAGTCACTTTATATGCTAACTGAAGTCCATCTAATACTTTCTTTTTAAATTCATCTGGTTCATTTTTCATTCGTTTCTTTGTTTGTTTTCTTGCTCCTAATAGATCAGATAAAACTGTTGGAATAATACCCATAGGTTCTTCGTCTTTTCCAACTAAATTATTATTTTTCATAAACTCTTTTGTTATAAATTTACAAGTGATTCGAGGGTTATCTTTATCCAAAATTTTTTCAATTGTATCTCCGGTGCCCTTACCCTTATAAATCCAATTATCATATGTAATTTCTTTATAATCTTTATCTTTAATCCATCCCATTTCTTCAATTAATGAATCATCATCAATGAATGTTTCATGAGAAATATTTAATTCAATAATAGAAGAAGGATAAAGTGAAGCATAATCTAAAACAGCAACTGGATCATCAAGATAAATACCTGGTGTTGGGTCTAATACAATTGCTCCCTCAAAACCTTTGATTTTATATTCATCAGGATCTTTAATTTGTTGTATAACATTATCCATTTCCCAAATGCTAGGTAATCTCCAATCTGAATCTTTTATATATTGAGATCTAATATATTTTTCAAAAATATTAGATATTTCATTTCCATTTCTATCATGTTCAATGATATATTTTTTATTGTTATTAAAATCCTTAACAATAGTATCATATTGTTTTTCTATTTCTGAAATTTCTTTTTCTTTTATATTTTTTGCCATTCTTACATATTCATTCAAATTTGGAATTTTTATAAGTTCAGGAATAAATGTATTTCTTTTAAAACATGTATTTGCTACTACAGATGTTACTCGGACACCTTGACCCCTTAAGAAAATATAAGAAGCTGGAACAAGTGAAACATTCGCCATTGCTAAATTATTAGGAATAATATCAAGAAGTAAAAGTAAATTAATACAAAGTTCACAATCTTGAATACAATATTTAGCAACTTCAGCACGACCCTTTGACCCTAAAGGTCCCATATCTTTTTGTTTATCAAAAATATCTTGAGGTGAAATATCGTCCTTATTCAAACACCATTCAATTTTATGATAATAATCTAACTTAACATTTAGTGATTCTTCTAGAAATAAATGATTTTTGTGAATATCATTAATTTTGATTTTCTGTCCATCATTATATAATTCTTCACCAATATTACTATGAAGTCTGAATGATACAAAATCACCCTTTTTAAGATGACCAATTGAGTCAACTTTAATTCTATTATTTTCTATTTGTTTAATTTTTCCTCTCATAAAATGTGAAGCAACATTATCTAATTTATAAGAATCTAAACTGTGACCTTTTTCTACTTCTTTTTGAATATCAAATAAAATTCGACCATCCATCGTAAAATAATTTAATTTATTTTCACCAAGGGCAGAAGAATTTAAATCTTGACATTTAAAACTACAAATTTTACTTCTATGAGTTGTAATACCTTGATCAATCTTACCTAAATTATAAAATTCAGATTTAGGGCATGTTTCATGATGACCCCAATCATTACACATACATTTACCAGAATGATATTTTGGACATTCAAAGAATACATCAACTCTTTCTTTGATATACTTGAAATCAAAACCAAAGATATTATATCCAGTAATAAAATCTGGATCTTGTTCTTTGATTAATAATGACCATTTTTCTAATAATTCTTTTTCATCTTTACAACAAACAACTTCGATATCTAAATCATTCATTTTATCACAAACTAAATCTTCGGACATATTGTCTTCTGGTCCAATAACAAGTATATTTCTATACCAATTGTCTGTTCCATAATCATGAAATACTGTTCCAATTTGAATAATTGGATCGCCTAGATTATCAATTTTTTCATCATTTTCATCAATAGCATATTCATCAATAATTTTTTTAATTTTTTCAATTAGAATATCCCTATCTTTTGATTTAGGTTTTTCATCGTGTATAAGTGTATAGATGTTAGAAATATTAGATATTTCTTTACACAGTAAATTCATAAATACAGGATCTATACATTTATTATCTTTTGTTTTAACTTTATGAATATCAACATAATTATAATATGATTTTAGATTTGGAACATCTTTATTAAATGATAAATATAAAACATTTTTTGTAATATTTTCTACTGTTTCGATATCAACAGATATATCATCATCTGAATCGCTGTCTGTTTCTGATCCGCTTTGTTTTTCTAATTTATAAGGCAATTTTTCTTGAATTTTACGATAAGCATCAAATAAACTCCCAGCTAGTTTTTTAAAATTCTTTTTAGGCATAGGAAAATCACCTGTTAAACTATCACACTCAATATCAAAAGAAGCAATCTTATAATTACTAGTTTTAACATCTGAAATCTTTTCTATATTTTTCCAATTACAAACAAATTCATCAATATCATTTTCACTAAATATAGGAGATAATAAACTATTTTCTTCTACTTTACATTTAACCCACCCAGTTGGATCAATTTTCATCTCATGAATAAATCGAATTACTGGATGAATAGATGATTCATATAAATTACTATCACATATTCTATCATTTTCATTTATTCGATCGATATTTATCCATTTTATATCTTTTTCTGTATAAGAAAATTTACTTTTTGGATCATTGTTATAAAACTTTTTAATTTCTGTGATTACTTTTTTCATATCACCTAGATTTGTAAATGATGCTTTGAAAAAGTTAAAATCTTTTATTTTATTATTTTTTTTGTCCCACGATAGATTATAGAAATCTTTACCACGAAGAACATGTGATTTATGATTTTGTCCTCGAATTAAAGATTTTAAAATAATCGTTTCATTTCTATAATCCTTTTTTGTGTTTTTACAAACTCGTTTTAATAAATGAATACAATCTGTTGTATCCCAATCATCTGGTACTTTCAAATAAAAGTGTGGTAAATAATCTACTATGTGACAAGATACATTTTCATTATCTTCATTTTTACCGTATAAGGTAATACAAAACTTTTTCACTTTATTAATAAAGATATCATCAGATTGAATATCAATAATTTGAAATTGTTTTTCCATTGTAATTGTTATTATAACTAATAAACTAAATAAAATTTTAAATCAAATTTATTAATTACAAAATTAAAATCAATATTATCATATATGAGAGAATTATCTATTTTATTAGTCATCTTAATAATATTTTTTGTTTATATGAATTTTGTAAGAAAGAGTCTTCATCTTGAATTAGTAAAATCTAATATTAATAATAAGAAATATTATGTTCGTCGATTAGATGATAAACAAGAAGCAGCAGATAAAATGGCAAATATAAGTATTAAATTAAATAAATTAATCAAACATATCGAAGGTGAAGATAAAGATGGGGTGAAATACTTGTGTGATAATTTTAAATCTGAAATTATTACTGAAAATATACCAGGTTCTGTTTATGTAGCTTATTCAGTTAATAAAGGTGATGAATTATCTTTATGTATAAGAGATAAAGATACAAATCAATTTATAGATGATAATACTATTATTTTTGTAGCTGTCCATGAATTAGCACATATTATGACAGATGAAACAGGACATACTCCTAAATTTTGGAGAAATATGAAATATTTATTAGAAAAATCTAATGAAATAAATATTTATGATATTGTTGATTATAGTAAAAATCCAATTGTTTATTGTGGTCAGGATATTACAAGTACCCCTATAAATTTAAAGTAAATAATATAATATATGAATTATAATATATGGAATTATTTACTAAATATGACAATTTTCATGATTATTCAGTAATTCAATATTTTGATACAGAAAAACATACGAATATTAAATTAAAATATCCTATAATTGAAAATGATTCAATAAATGATGTTTTAGAAAAAATAACATTAAGTTTAAATACATATATTGATAAAAATCAACTTTTTCTTTTTACTCAAAAACAAAAAATAACAACTGAACAAATTGAACAATTAGAAAAAAAAATAATTCCAAATGATACATTAAGATCTTTAATCAAAAAAGAACTAGGAGATATAAATTTAATTAAAAAAGAACAAATGAAATCTTTTGTTAAAAAAAATAAAGATATTATTGATAGTGAAATAAAAACTGGAAATAAAGGATTATTCTGGATTACTAGAATCAAAAAACAATATATTGACGAATATTCAAAATTAGCAATTGACAAATTATCAGGTGAAAAATTATTTGATGAACTTGAATGTATTACTCACAATTTTGAAGAAGATATTAAGTTGTCTATTTTTAAAGATATCAAATTAGATTCTGATATTATAAATACAGATAATTCTTCCAAGATTTTGAATATAGTTCCAAATCAATATAAATTAATTTCTGAAATTATTAATAAAGATTCAAATATATATTTTATTACTCTTGATAACTATATACAATTTATTAAAAATAAATTCGATAATAAAACAAATGAACAATTATACAAGGGTTTAATTTATAAATATTATCCTAATATATCATTGTCTAATTTTCATAATATTATTTCAAATCAATTAAATAATCTTACACCTATTCAAAAATATACTGATTATCAATATGATATTAATTATTCACAATATCAAAAATTAAATCAATTATTTTTAAAAGAAAATATATTATCAAATGATTTTGAAAGATCTAATTCTATTTCAATTACTTTAAGTAATAAACTAGATGATAATGTAATTAATATTTCAAATCTTTTTAAAGAATTTGAGTTGAGTATTGAAAATCCATTTTCAAAGTTATTTTTAGATTCTCAAAGGGAATCTTATGTGAAAGTTTATAAAAAATCGATTCATAAAAAAGATATAACTGAAAATACTTTTCTTAAACTTTCTAAAAGAATTTATTTACCAAATCCATTAGGTATTCCTCAATCTTTTAATCTTAAAAATAGTTATAGTATCATTGTATATAATAAATCTATAAATTATTATGTTCTTCTTGTGATATATTCTACTGGAGAAATTAAGGTTTTATTTGAGAAAAATAATCCCGATATATTATTTGATAATCAAACAATCAGTTTGATGACTAAACAATGTGAAACAATAGTTAATAAAATAAATATAGACAATAAATATTCTTCTATTAATAAAAAATTATTATTCAATACTTCTTTTGATTTAATTAATTATGAATTTTATTATCCTGTAAATGAATATAAAAAAGAATTATTAACAAATATCTTGAAAAAATTTTATACTTATAATCATATTGTTCAAAATGAAGACTTTATAAATGTATTATATACAAAAATAAATGACTATCGAAATCCAAAATATATTAATGCTTTTATATCTAAAATAAAATCTATAGATCCAGACAATATTATTCATCACCTTAAATATAGATTCTTATTGTCAAAAGAAAAGTCTGTAGAATATATTGATCAATGGCAAAGATTAAAAGATCAATATATGTTAGGTAATATTAAAGAAGATCCAATTGTCTTAATTCAATTTGAAAATAAAGTTGATTCCATAATCGTCACAATAACTGGTTGTAAAAGTGTCAATGAATTTAATGATATATTTAATTTTACAAATAAAATTATTAGTATTTATAATCATAAACTAAATCTTAAAAAAGATCCCCTTAAAGTTTGTGGAGTTAATACTTCAATTGAAAAAGAAATTATTAAATATTATGATCGTAAAAATATTCCTGATTTAATAGAAGAATCCGAAGAAGAAAGTTCAGAATCTGATGAAGAAACGGAATCATCAGAATCTGATAAAGAATCTGAAGAAGAAGAATCCGATGAATCTGATGAATCTGATGAATCTGATGAATCTGAAGAAGAATCTGAAGTGGAAGAAGAAGAAATAAAATCTGAAGAAAAACCAAAAAAGAAATCATCTGAAGAAAAATCAAAAAAGAAAACATCTGAATCTGTTTCTAATTCTGGATCAGATAGTGATTCTGATGAATTTTTTGGAAAAATATCATCTGATTCTGATCAAAGTGGTGGCGGATTTGATAATTTTAGATATATATTAAACAGATTAAAAATGTATGATAAAGAATTAATAGATCCCAAAGATGGTTATTTAGGAACTCTGCCAAGTGGTCAGAAAAATACATATGCGAAAACTTGTCAGAGTCAACAGGATTTACAACCAATTGTATTATATCGTAAAGAACTAGATGAAATAAATGAAAAATTAGGAGATCAACAAGGAATAAGTTATTCTGATGCTTTACCAGTTGATGGAAGAGATAAACCAGGAGATCCTAAAGAAAGATTATATATTTGTCCTAAATATTGGGATAGAAAACATAAAATACCTCTGAGTCCATTAAAAGTAGAACATCCTATTTTAAATATACCGTATGAAGATGAAGGAGATATTAAAGGTTGGAAAAATTATGTAATTCCTCATAATCAATCTACTCAACAATTAAAAGATAGTGAATATTTTATTATTGAAAGAAGAGGTCTTCCAAAAAATAAAGATCCCGAAAAAGATCCAGAATCTGCTTATTGGTATACATCAGGAGATGATGTTGATAAATATAATGTTATTTTTAAACAAAAATCACATCCAAAATATCCTGTACCATGTTGTGGTAAAAAATCTTCAATTCAAAAATTAAATGAAGGAGATAATGTAATTGTTTTTTTAAGAAATAATAAACAATTAATTGGCGAAATTATTGATGTATTAGAAGATGATAATTATCAAGTTTATATTCCAAATTATAGAGGTAAAGATGAATTTCATGTTAGTAAATTAAAATTAAAAAAGAAAAGTTATAATTATTTATCTTCTGAAAGTTTCCCGTTATTTAAAGATGAAAGAGGTCTTTTACCTGAAAATATATCTAAATTTTTTGGAATTGATTTTAATGTTAAAGATAATATTTGTGGTCTCTTTCGTTTAGGAATAGATCAAGATAATGAATCATTTTTAAGATGTTTAACAAGTGATTCAATTGAAGATTTTAAAAAAGATCTTTGTAGTGATATAGATAAAATTGATGATTATTCTAATTTAGTTAATCTAATACAATTATTTAGAAATGATTTATTATCTTGTAATTTACAAGGATCAAATACCGAAAAATTAAATACAATTAAAAATAAAAGTATTAAAGAATTTAAAGAAAATATTAAAAAATATATTCTGAGTAATGAATATAAGGATAGTTTTGTACTTATTCCTTTAATAAAAGAAATTACTAAAAAGAAATCAAAATCATTTACTGAAAAGAATGTAAATGTGATAGTATTTGAAAATTTAGAAAGTAAAATTAAAATAGAAAAGAATATTAATAATTTTGATATTAATATTGATGATACATTTGTTTTGTTATTCAAATCTATGAATAAATATGAACCTATCTTAATAAAAAGAAATAAATCTAATTTAGATTGTAGTATTAATAAAAATAATTCAGATATTCGATATTTAAAATATCAAAAAAATGAAATTAAAATAGTTGAGAAAATGAAAGTTTGTATTGGAACAAATTCAATTAATGGGATAATTGATAAAATAAATGATGATAAGATTATAGTTAATATTTTAAATGATAATAGTTCTGAAACATTCACGGAAAAAGATTTTGAGAATAAACATCTAAAACCATTTTATTTTGAGAATATTATTATTGAAACCTTAAATGATTTCTTAAATTCTGAAAATATTATTAATTTTAATAAAGACAAACAGTTTATTGATTATCATAAATGTATTAAAATTATGAGTGATTTACAATATAAAAAAGATAATACAGAATATATTGATTTAAATTATAAAATTACTCATTTAAAATTTACTAAGAATGATCAAAATATTACAATACCTATAAGACCAATTAAAACAAATAGTGAATATAAAAACTATAAATTTATTACAGAAATAGAAAAAATAAAATTAAAAGATTTAGTTAAAATATTAGAACAAATAGATACACACATAGATGATAATTATCTGAAATATACAATTAATAGTAAAATCACTAGTAATTATTATATATTTGAAAATTATTCTTATTTACCAATAAATAATGATAGTAATTATGAAAATGGTGATAATATTATAGATATCTATTATAATATAAAAGGTCAAGATACTAATAATATTATCACTAAATATATTGAGAAATATGATTTAGAAAAAAATATTGAATATAAAAAAAATATTGATTGTTATTTTTATCTTAGAAATAATCAATTGAGACTAAATAAAATAAATAGTATCTTAAAAAATGATATTATGTTAAAGATTCATAAAAGACAAGAAATATTTTCAATTATGAAAAAAAATAAAAAAATAGATAAAGATCATTTGCCTAAATTTATTGAAATTTTATTAATTCATGGTTATGATAATTTACAAAATATTTTAATAAATAATTTTTCATTAAAAGATATTGCTAAAGAAACTGACAAAGAATTTATATTTAAAGACTTTCAAATTAAAAATAAAGAATATTTATATATATTCAATGAGATAATTGAAAATATTTCATTTATAAGAAATATATCTACAGATTTTTATTACTAATCACTATCGGTTATATTAGAAACCACTATCTCTGATTATATTTTTACGACCAGGATCTTTTAACCATTTATACTCATCATTGCTTGATCTATCATAAATTACACCCGGACCAAACCATGGTTTATTAAATTCTTCCGTAGTTTGATTATTATTAAGATAACATTCTTCATTATCTTTTTTCTCTATACCGTATTTATCCCATTGAATACTGTATTTATTACAAAATTGTGGAGATTTAATTAAATTTTGATTTTCAGGTAAATACATTTCTAAATAACCAGATAAATCTTTTTTAGACAAATCATCATATGTTTGATTTGAAATATTTGCTGGTAAATAACTATTCTTAAAACTATTTAATGTAATAACACTCGATAAATCTTTATTTGTGTAATCTAATGTTGAATCATCTATTCCAATAACGTGGAATGATTCTGAATAATAATTATCAAATATTTTAATTATATCTTCATGAAACATATCTGAATCAAATAAAATACCAATAGAATTAAATTTAATATCATATTTATTTATTAAATGACTTGTTGAAGCTGTGTGAACATTAAGATAATTTATATAAATTTCTTCATTAATAATAGCAATATCACTAATTAAACGAATTGAATAATAATTTTTAACATCATAAATAAAGAAATCTATAATATATCTTTGATTTTTAGATGAATCAATTGTAATATAAACATTTTCTATTTTTTTAACATAAAATTCATTACTGGATATCTTATTTAATGAAGAAATAATATCTTTTACTAAATAAGTTAATTTATCATTTAATTCAGTAGAGATTGTATTTTTATTGTATATATATTTGTTTTTTTTACCATTTAACTTGATTTTTGAACCACTTGAAACACTATTTAATATTTTAAATAAACGATGTTCAGGTTTTACAAATCCCATTTTATCAATATTAACATCTAAATCGTCTATATCTTCTAATTTGTTTTTATAAACAGGTAATGGATTACTCATTACCGGATTTAATTTGAAAAAAAATTTGTCTATCAAAATCAATGAAATACCTACAAAAACTATTAAATTTACATAGTTCATAATATATATATTATATATTTATTAAAATTTTTATTCTTTTTCTTTTTTAAGTAGTTTTTCTTTATTTTCTAATAATACTTTATTTATAAAATTATAAGCTGTATTTAAATGTTCATATGATTGTGCCCCAGTAATAATAATACAACCACTATTAAATACAGCCACTGTTATCTTTTTACAACAACCATTTTTACCTTTACCATCACAAACATGAGAACATTTACAAATACCATTATTATTACCTACTGTATTAAAGTAATACTTAATATTAACTCCTGGATATATCGACGGTTCAAATGAAGAATAATATCTTTCATTAATAATAATTCTATGTAATATTTCACGATTAACTTTATATCCTACATCAAAATCACTATTAATCATAGCTGTACGACTTTCTTTAATTGTTGGATTTAAATTATCAAGTATTAATTCTTTTTTATCATCAGATAATTTATTAATTTCATCTAATAATATCTTTACTATTGTATTTCCTTGATTTTTTGATTTTAATCCTGTCATTTGAATTTTACCATTATTAAATAATTTAGTATTTACTATCTTTTCATGAAATATATGAAATGTAATTTGATTATAAAAGAACTTCTTTTCTTTCTTTTTACGTGGTTTCTTTACTTTTTTAACTTTTTCACCTTTTACTGGGTTTTTTCCACATTCGATATACTTTATATAATCATTAATCGATAAATTTTCATAAAGTTTTTGTAAATCAATACTGGTATCTAATCCTGAAACAAGTGTCATCGTAGAAACTCTAAGGTTATCATTTAGATCTTTATTATCCATTTAAACAAATTAATTTGATAAAATATCTTTAAATACTATCAAATTTATTAAAATTAAAAATCAAATTTATTAAAAGTTATTAATTTTTTAAAATATCTTCAATATAATGAGCATATCTAAGTAAAAGATTAGTATTCATTAATTTATGTAAATAGTCTATTAACATAGGGATAGGGACATCTGGATTTAATAATCTATAGTGACAATATAAAGCACTCCAAGTAACACAATAACCACTATTTGAATCATATTTTGATTGAAAACTATTTTTATCTTTAATATAATCTACAACATTTACTAAATTATATTCTGGTAATAGTTTTTTAAAAAATAATTTTATTATCTTTATTTTATTATGATATTTTGTCACCGATTGAGATAAAGTACTCATTTTAGGTTTATATCCATGAGGTTCAAATATTTCTATATTTTTTGATTGTTTATCGATTAAAATTATATTGGCATGATTTTCAATTTCATAGGATCCTTGTGGTAATTCTGAATTTAATGGAATTGGGATAAATCTATTTTTATTCTTGATACATTTATCTAAATTATTTTTAAATTCAGTAATTGAAATAAAATAAGGATATATTTTTTTCTCATTGATTTGAATTTGTAAGATAGAATCATTTATTGAATTAAAAAATACAACATTTTTAATGTGTTTTTTTTCTAAGAGTTTATGTAAAAATATATTAATATTATTCAAGTGTTGATAATGATAATTTACTACATTTTTACTCGCTTTTGTTCCTTTATTTTCACTTTTTGAAAATGGAACATCTATTATTTTGTCTTTAATACTCCTCGAAACCTTACTGATTTTACTTTTTCTTGTTTTTTTTGTTTTTCTTATTTTTCTACGAGTTTTTCTAGTAGTTTTTCTATTTTTCTTATTAGTTTTATTATTTTTTTTTCTATTAGTTTTTCTTCTGGATTTTCTACTTGTTTTTCTTCTATTTTTACTTTTACTTTTATGTGAATCTCCATCGCCATAAATTCTTTCTGCTTTAACTTTATATTTTCTTACTCTACACGCTCCTTCACATATACTACAAATTTTCTGATTTAATTCACAAATATGTCCTAAAGCACATTTATTTTTAAGATTATATTTTTGAGACATCTTATATTATTTATTATATTTTATTTATTCGAATGACAAAGGTTCGGGAGAAGATTCAACGGGGTCGGGGGAAGATTCAACGGGGTCGGGGGAAGATT
>Ga0255759_10000462_pt1 | contig 36845 bp, 35 predicted proteins | sample 101ome_20_FD_179959 | JGI IMG/M metagenome (GOLD analysis project Ga0255759, IMG submission 179959) | Coastal salt marsh microbial communities from the Groves Creek Marsh, Skidaway Island, Georgia - 101404AT metaG (version 2) | ecosystem: Environmental > Aquatic > Marine > Intertidal zone >... | reverse complement strand
CAGATGGCAATGTAATGTTTTCTAAAAATTTACTTGTATGAAAAGGATGTACGATAAACCCATCGCCAGATTCAGCTGCAGCTTGAGTCATAAGGGGGCCTACGCCAGCGACATATATTTTTGGAAGACCAAAAGGATTTTCCCCTGGATTAAAAAAAGGGGTCATTAATGTATGTTTATAAAATTCACCCTTAAAATCTAGATCTTTCCCTTCATGCCAGCATCCCCAGATAGCTTTAATAGCATTGACCATTTCCTTCATACGTTTGGCAGGTGAAGACCATGGCATGGAGTACCTCTTTTCAATATGAGGTTTGATTTGGGACCCCAAACCAAGAGTGAATCTTCCTTTAGACATCAATTGCAAATCATATCCAAGGTTGGCTAAAGTCATAGGATTTCTGGAAAATGCAACAGCTATTGAGGTTGAAAGTTCTAGTTTTTCTGTTGCCAAGGCTGCTGCAGCAAGAGGAAGGAATGGCTCATGCGGACCCTCAAAAGTATAAGCCCCATCGTATCCAAGATCCTCAAGGTTTTTACTAATTTTCGAGGCCTCAGCTGGATCTCGTGTAATCATCGAACAGTCGACCTTAATTTTTTTCATTATGTATTATTTTCATTTAATTTAAACATAAATGATTATGATGGATGTATTTCATTTTGTGTATCCCGACTGATAATATAAAACTTAATCTATTTTCTAGAAAGAAAAATAATGAACTCAAAAATTTGTGAACTTCTTGACATTGAATTCCCCCTTGTTGCATTTACCCACTGCAGAGATGTCGTCGTAGCGGTATCAAAAGCTGGAGGTTGTGGTGTTTTAGGAGCTGTTGGGATGACTCCTGAGCAGCTAGAGGAAGAGCTGAAATGGATTGATGACCATATCGATGGGCTTCCATACGGCGTGGATGTTTTAATCCCCAATAAAATGGCCGATCAGAACCAAAAATTTGATGCTAAAAAATTAGCTTCAATGATTCCACAAGAATATGCAGATTTTAGAGCAGATATTCTAGAGAAGCATGATGTGAATGCTGATGAGCTAAGAACAATCAAACCAGCTGCAACTTACATGGCTGCAAATACTAAAGCAGAGGGTGCTAAAGCTTTGCTAGATATTGCATTCAGTCATCCAATTAAAATAATTGCAAATGCATTGGGCGTTCCGCCCGACTGGATGGTTCAAATGGGAAAAGATAATAATGTAAAAGTTGCAGCACTACTGGGTACTGCAGAACACGCTATTAATCAAGTCAAAGCAGGGGTTGATATCTTAGTTGTTTCAGGCACAGAAGCTGGTGGTCATTGTGGTAGTGTTTCAACTATGGTTTTAATTCCAGAGGTTCATAAAGCCATACAACCATATGGTGATGTGCCAATTCTAGCTGCGGGAGGGATTGTAACCGGGAGGCAAATGGCTGCTGCAATGACTATGGGAGCATCAGGTGCATGGTGCGGCTCTGTTTGGTTAACAACTGCTGAATCTGAAGTTCCGCTTGTCATTAAAGAGAAATTGGTGGCTGCAACTTCAAGTCAAACTACTAGATCAAGAAGCAGAACAGGCAAGCACTCCAGACAGTTGGTATCTGAATGGACAAAAGCTTGGGAAGCAAAAGGAGCTCCTGAACCACTTCCATTACCACTGCAACCCATGGTGGCTGAACCAGCTTTAGCAAAAGTTAATCAGTTAGCAGAAAGCGGTCATGAAGGCGCAAAAGAACTTTCGACTTACTGGGTTGGTCAGGGCGTGGGATTGATGAACCAAACAATTTCAGCAAGTGATGTCGTGCAAGAATTTAAAGAAGACTTTATTGAAGCCTATGAAAGGCTGTCTAATTTTATTAGCGATTGATCTACAAGAAGCAGAAATCTTTGAGATAAACCTCTTTTAAATCTAATTAACTCTCAAAGCATGTCAGTCCTATGCTTAATATTAGATTTAAATTAGATTTCTTGTAATTGCTTCTTCAAGGAGATGTAATCGGTCATTCCCAAAAAACATTTTATCTTTATAGAAAAAGGTTGGGGAACCAAAACCTCCACGCTCAATTAACTCCTCAGTATATTGAATCAATAAATCTTTGGCCTCTTGTGAGGCAATATATTTTTTAAATTTCTTAGTATTTAAGTTTGAATTCTTGGCAATGTCGACCAATAGGTCTTCCTGACTGATATCTATACCCTCGCTCCAGTAGGCCTGGAATATATTGCTCGCAAACTCAACTAATTTACTTTCTCTTTTAGCAAACAAACAACCCCGCATCGCTTTGACTGAATTAACAGGAAATACTTTGGGAAAACTAATGCTAATTCCTCTTAACTCACACCATAAATTCAAGTCATAATTTGAATAGTTTAACTTTAAAGGATTAGGCTTTTTTCTGAACTCATATACGTCTTGATTAACGGTATTAAAAACTCCTCCCACGAGAACTGGCTTCCACTCTAGTTCTAGGCTATGTCTTTGAGATAATGGTAAAATTTCACTAAATGCTAAATATGTCCAGGGGCTTGAACAGTCAAAGTAAAATTCTATATAGTTAGCATTCATCATTAATAAATATTGTAAATTAATTATCTTGTATAGACAGAAAAAAGCTTTGAGCTTAATAGCAATACTGTTGCTTAGTATTAGCATTGAGGCAAAAATCAACATACCTGCATCAGCTGAAAAACAAGAGCTGTGTCAGGAAATATACAATAAGATGACGAATGAACATTTCTTCAATGACAAGGACTTGGGTTTCATTAATTCTGAAATATTTGATGCTTTATTAGATCAGTTGGATTCCCAGAAAATATACTTCACAGAAAGTGAAATCAACTCATATAAAAGAAAATTTTCTAAGTTTGATAATCCACTTGGCTATCAAAAAAAATATTCAAAGTCTTTCCTTTGCTCAATAGATTTAAAGACTAAATTTTCATTTATAAATCTTTACTTTAACCGGTTAATTGAGGCAACAAATTATCAACTTAAAGAGGTCGCTAAACAGGATTTTGATTTTACAAAAGACGAAATCATCATCATTGATGATGATCAAAAAAAATGGCAAAAGAACAAATTAGAGCTACAAAAAGTTTGGCGAAAGATAGCTAAAAATGATGTTTTAACCTCTATGCTGGCTGAAAAGGAATTAGACGAAGCAACAAAAACTATTAAAAAAAGATATACAAGCAGACTTCGAAGAATCTCTCAAAGAAATGAGGAGGATGTCTTCTCAATTGCTATGAATAATTTGACAACTTATTTTGATCCGCATTCCTCATACTTCTCTCCCAAGTCAGCTGAGGATTTTGAAATGACGATGAGTCTAAAGCTCGAGGGAATTGGAGCGCTTCTTACAACAGAGGATGATTATCCAACCATTGTAAGTGTTGTGCCTGGAGGTCCAGCTGAAAAAACTGGGAAAATTAATCCAGATGATAAAATAGTGAAGATATCTCAAGTTGAAGAAATGTACTCAGCTCCAACTGATGTTGTTGGATGGAGGATAGATGAGGTTGTTCAGCTAATTCGAGGCAAAGCAGGCACTAAAGTTAAGTTGGAGCTCATTCCAGGAAAAACGGAGGATTATAGTGAGAGGAAATTTGTAACCATTACACGCGAAGAGGTAAAGCTGGAAGAACAAGCGGCAAAATCTAGAGTAATTGAAATGGATAGAAATTTACAAACAATAAAAATTGGCATAATTGATTTGCCAACTTTTTATATAGATTTCAAAGCATGGCAAAACAGAGATCCAAATTTTCGAAGCAGCTCAAAAGATGTAGAAAAAATTCTTAAAAAATTTAATGATCAAAATGTGGATGCTGTATTGGTTGATTTAAGAGGAAACTCTGGAGGTTCTTTGTTTGAAGCAAATAAACTAACTGGATTATTTGTAGCTTCTGGAGCAACACTGCAAGTAAAAGAAAGTAATGGTAATGTAAGACCATGGGGAGATGCCAGAGCTAAGCAAATCTGGAAAAAGCCAATGGCTGTTATGGTAGATAGATATTCTGCCTCTGCTTCAGAAATTTTTGCAGGAGCTATTCAGGATTATCAAAGAGGGATAATAATTGGACAAAAAACATTTGGAAAAGGCACAGTTCAAAAACTAGATGATTTAAGCTCGGGGCAAATAAAAATTACTGAATCTAAGTTTTATAGAATTACTGGAGCTGGGATGCAAAGCAAAGGAGTACATCCAGATATAACCTTACCAAGTACCTGGGATATAGAAGAAATTGGTGAGAGCTCTTATGATACAGCACTCCCATGGGATAAAATTAAACCAATTCGTTTCCAGAAATTTTCCATGGGGACTTCTTTGATCTCCAGTTTAAGTAATAAACATTTGATGAGACTCAGTCAGAGCCCTAACTTGCAATATATCCTTGATATAAGGAAAAGATATGAAATCCAAAAAAATAAAGAGATTATCTCTCTGAACTTAACAAATAGAAGGCTCGAAAAAGAAGAAAGGCAATTATGGGCTTTAGATATTGAAAATAAAAGACGTGCTTTGCTGAATTTAGAAATTTTTGATTCTTACAAGGCTATGCAAGATTATAATGATGCCAAGGAAGCTGAAAACAAAAAAATAGATTTCGAGATAGACATTGATGATGACTATCTTTTGAATGAGGGTGTACAAATTCTTTCAGACTATATGTTGTTTAACCGAAATACCTATCTATCTCAAGCCGGATAAAACATGAAAATTGTATCCTTTAATATTAATAGTATAAGAGCTCGCCTCCATCAACTAGAGCACCTTAGAGATACAATTGACCCAGATGTAATTGGAATTCAAGAGACCAAGGTAAATGATCCAGAGTTTCCAATCGAGGAAATTAAAGAGATTGGATACCATCCAGAATTTTGGGGCCAAAAAGGCCACTATGGAGTGGCCATGCTCAGCAAGAAAAAGCCTTTAAATGTTCAAAAAGGTTTTTCTGGAGATACAAAAGAGGATCAAAAAAGATTTATTCAAGCTACTTTTAAATGGAAAAGAAAAGAAATTACAATCATGAATGGATACTTTCCTCAAGGAGAGAATAGATCTCATGAAACCAAATTTCCTAAAAAAATTAAATTTTATAATGATTTGAAAAAACACATTAAAAAACTTAAAAAACTTGAGGAAAATTTAATTGTAATGGGAGATTTTAATGTTGCTCCTACAGATTTAGATATTGGCATAGGTGAACAAAATGTTAAAAGATGGTTGCGTGATGGGAAAACAGCATTTTTACCAGAAGAAATAGAAATGTGGAATAAAATTAGAGACTTGGGTTTTATAGATACATGGAGAAAACAAAACCCGATAGAGGGATCTATTTATTCTTGGTTTGATTACCGCTCAAGGATGTTTGATGATGACCCTAAAAGAGGATTAAGAATAGATCATATATTGTTATCAGAAAATTTAGAGGATGCAATTTTAAATACAGGAATAGATTACTCTGCTAGGAGCATGGAAAAACCATCAGACCATTGTCCAATTTGGCTTGAATTAAAATAATAATCTAAAAAATTAGTTTACTCTCTTGGTCTGAAAAAAATTTTTAAGAAGATCAGAGGATTGTTTTTGCAAGTGTCCTCCACTGTAAAGAACTTTATGATTAAGATCTTTTCTATCTAGAAATTGATCAATTGACTCAATTGCGCCTGTCTTTGGTTCATGTGCACCAAAATATAGAGTATCTATCCTTGCATCTACTATTGCTTTTGCGCACATATGACATGGCTCTAAGGTTACATAGATATCACATCCCTTCAATCTAAAATTTTTTATAAATTGACTTGCTTCATTGATAGCATTGATTTCTGCATGAGATGAAACTGAATTTTTTGACCTGACTTGATTAAAACCTCTGCCAACAATTTTTTTATTGAAAACAATAACTGCACCGACAGGCACCTCATCGCTATTAAATGCTAACTTTGCCAAATTCATAGCTTCAACCATGAAATAATTAGCATTCTTATTGATTGAAGACAATGTAATTAATTGAACATTTTCATAGAAATGTAGCCCATTCTTTAAGTGGCCTTCTTTCTGACTTTAATGAGTTAATTGCAGCACTGTCATCTCTATATCCTATTGCCATGCCGCAAAATAATATATCGCTTTTTTCAGCTTTTACAAACTCTGAAACACTATCATGCTTCATTGACCAGGCCTCTTGGGCGCAGGTATCCAAGCCTACCTCTTGAGCTAAAAGCATAAAAGTTTGCAAAAACATACCTAAATCCGACCATTGAGGAGGCCCCATCTGACGATCAACAAAACAGAAAAAGGCACATGGCGCACCAAAAAACTTAAAATTTTTCATTACTTGTTCAAGCCTGGCTTGTTTGTCTTCTCTTGGAATTCCTAATAATTCATACATTTGCTCTCCTAATTGAAAGCGAGATGTTCTGTAAGGCTCTTTTAAGTTAGGAGGATAAATTTCATAAGCTGGGGTCTCAGGCTCATTCCATTGATCTTGAAATAAAAGAAAATCATCCATTGTAGATTCATTTATAACAAAAATTTTCCATGGCTGAAGGTTTCCACCTGAAGCAGATCGTGAAGATTTTTGTAAAAGCTCTTTGAGCAAGACATTGGATACAGGAGTATCTAAAAATGACCTTATCGAACTTCTTTTGATGACAGCCTCAGAAACTTTCATAATTAAAAAACCTTTTAATATTAAAGAATATTCTTAATTGAAACATATTTAAGGGAACATAGTCTTTAAAATTCAGTGAAAGCCTTTAAATAATTTTTGATAGATACATCAGTAGAAAAATTCTTTTCAGCAACTTCTCTCGCTGACTTGCCTATAGACTCTCTAAGCTCTATATCATCCATTAACTGGAGAATATATTTTTTCCATTCAAAATCATTGTTTACTAAAAATCCAGTTTCATAATGATCCACATAATATGCAGCTGCTCCGTGATTAGTAGAGACGCTTGGTATTCCCATGCTCATGTATTGCTGAACTTTTAAACCTCCTTTACTTTTAGACCAGTCATCGAATAATACTGGATATATACCTATATCAAAATCAGATAGATCAGATATTTCGGACTCTGATCTCCAAGGAATCACTTCAACATCCATTCCCTCAATTTGATACTGAAAATTTGTAATTAATCTAAGTTTAAATTTTTTAACAGAGTAAATATCTTTTAGAATTGGCTCGATAGATTTTAGGTATACAGCAGAACTAAATGTTCCCGTCCAGCCCACTGTAAGATAATCTTTTTTTAAATGGATTTTAGGCTTATATCTTTGCATATCAAATGAACATGGCATATGTATTACATTTGAGAAAATATTTAATTTTTTACACTCTAGAGCTGAATGTGGAGAATTGTGAAAAACAATATCTCCATTTTGTACTAAATATTTAGACTTAGGTTTGCAAGAAAAAAATGAACTTAATAAATTTAGATCATTGGTTTTATAAACCTCGTCATCTACATCTACAATAAGTTTCTTAGAAAGTTTTCTGACAAACCATTCAGAAATAGGATAGCCTCTTGGCGTAACCCACATAAAAACGTATATAACATCATATCTATGAATTGTTGTAAGAAAAAATAATCTTTTAATCCATAGCCAAAAAACATTCAAAACTTTTTTTGTAAGCAATCCTTTTTTATGCAATATCTTCCAAGTTGGTATGTTAAAAAAAGAGTTTACAGTAATCTCGTGACCATTATCTTGGAGGGCCTGATAGGCTTGCTCTACTTTAAATCTTTGGCCTGCTGCTTCACCAAAAGGATATGGTTGAAGAAATAATATTTTTAATTTATCTTGGCTCATCATAGTACCTAAGAAATATTAGATAAAAATTAATTATAAAAAATGTTGTGAGAGTTATATAAAAAATCCTATTGCTAATATTCTCAAATGAATACAGAGAAGAGCTTAAAAACAATGAACAAATAAAAAAAATGAAAATGATTAATATTGTTAAAAATATATATGTTCTGTTAATTGATTGAAAGAAACTTCTCATATTTTGAATGATGGAATGAGCTGCTCCTGTAAGGAAAATAATTAAGCAAAAAGATCCCGTCATTAAGTATGTGCTCTTTGTTAATGCTTGAAATATGTTGATCCCATAAATATAGATGATCGGTAAAATCAATAAAACAATAGCAAAAATAAAAATTAAATATTTTGAAAACAATTTAAATTTATTTACGTAAGTATTCTCACCTATGGCCGATAAAATAAAAGGCAAGCCAATTGCCCCGCATAAAACAATCGGCAAAGAAAAAACTCTGTATGCATTTACCCAAATCCCAGCCTCAAAACTACCTAATTTATATGTAATTCCAATGAGACAAAAAAGTAAAATACTATTACTTATTAATGTTGATAAGGTTATTGGCGTCAATTTAATTAATTGTTGAAAAAAAATTGGTGAATGATTAAGAGTATTTTTAAATTGAAAATTATCAGTATTGTATAAATATGAAATAGTTAATACTGATAATGGAAAAACCTGAGCATATAACCACGTTAACTCAAGAGAAACCTGGTTAATTGTTAAAATGAGAAGTGCTATCGGAGAAAGCGATTTGATTAAAATCCAGTTTTGATATTTTTTAGTCTTTATTAAGCCATTAAAAAGAATTTCATTTATAGCCATAAAGGAGGCGGCAATTATCAAATATAAATAATATTCGTTTTGAAGATAACTAATGAAAATATAAAAAACAGAAAATATTACCAGATAGCATAAAACAGTAAGGATTCCAAAAATAATAGAAAACTCAAGCCTTCTTCTTTCTCTAACGAGGACTTCAATGTCCCACTGCATACCGAATAAAATCGCTATAAATGAAGATGCGCCATAGAAAACTGCAAACTTTCCTGCATATTCAAATCCATTGATCTGAGTTATGATCAAATTTACAACAAAAATTAAGCCAAACGGGATGATTACTAATGATTTCTGAAAATGCTTAGAAAATGTATTTTGAATTTCATGGTACATCGGAAAGAGTTGCTAATTATATTTTTGGCAAATTGACATCTTAAAATTAAATAATTGACACATTGTTATTATACAATCTTTGTATGGTTACACAGATAAGAAAAAAAACTGATTTTCTAATCTCTATAGTTGCTCCAGTATTTAATGAGGAAAATTGTATAAACGCTTTTATCGATTCTATTGCGGCTGAATTACAACCTTGCGAATATGACTATGAAATTATTTTTATTAACGATGGTAGTACTGATCAAACAGAAGCAAATATAAGAAAAATTCTCCCAGTCAATAAAAAAATTAAATTAATTAATTTTTCAAGAAATTTTGGGAAAGACATTGCGCTGACTGCTGGATTGGATTTTGCAGATGGGGATGTGGTAATTCCTATGGATGCAGATCTTCAACATCCACCAGAAATTATTAAACAAATGGTAAAAAAATGGCTTGAGGGGTATGACATAGTAAATGCTCAGAGGTCTAACAGAGACCAAGAGACATTTTTAAAAAAAAGCTTCTCTAAGCTTTTTTATAAAGTATTTAATTCATTAAGCAGAACTCCTATCCCCTCAAAAACTGGTGATTTTAGATTAATTGATAGAGAGGTTATTTTAAATTTAAGAAAGCTTAAAGAAACTCATAGATTTATGAAGGGGCTATTTAGCTGGGTAGGATACAATCAATTTACTTTATCATTTGATAGACCTGAAAGAAAATCTGGTCAGACAAAGTGGGGTTACAAACATTTATTTAACTTTGCTGTTGATGGTATAGCCAGTTTTAGCACATCAATTTTAAGACTATCAATAATTATTGGTTTTTCTGTTTCATTGATTGGTTTCTCTTATGCACTGATTATTTTGTATCAGGCAATATTTTACGGAAATGACGTTCCTGGTTTTCCCTCATTAATAATCCTAATATTAGTTCTTGGCGGAATTCAATTAATCTCTATGGGCATTCAAGGTGAATATATAGGAAAAATTTACGAACAGGTTAAAAATAGACCTCTTTATATAATTAAAGACAAATCGTTTTGATTTAATTATTGAAATAGGTAATGGAGTCCAGGTGCAAGTCTTAATATAAATTTTTCAATAAAAGTGCCTTGAAATAACTGAACCCAATGCCTAGTAACGCTGGAACTATCTTTTTTTAAGATATTTTCAAGCTCCTCAAATGAAATGCTACTTAAGTGATCTAATGCTGAATCATAAATATATATTTTATCTAGAACTGGATAAGATTTTTTATATTTAGAGTCAAATAACATATTTCCTTCTAGAGTGATATTTGGAGTTAATGCAATAAAATATTTTTTTGATTTATCTTTAAAGATAGCATTAACTGTCCAGGGCATACTGAAAAATTCAATGTGTGAAAATCTGCCTAATTGACTATATAGGTTGCCAGAAACAAGTATTGTAGAGTTATTTAAATCAGCAAAGTTTCTATCATTAATAGCTGAAATAGTTTCTTGTTGGTCCTTATTCCAATCCTTCCAATGATCTGAGATTCCGAATGTTGGGAGTAAAAAGATTATTGCAGCAGGTATTAAAATAAATTTTCTATTTGAAATCATAGCCCCAATTAAATAGCTAATTGGAATAGAGATAAATATTAGGGACCTATTGCTCAGATTAAAGGGAGTATGTAAATATGCTGAAGTAACTGCATAAACCAAGAAAGAAAATACAACAATTAAAATCATAGAAAATAAAAGCTCTTTATCTACTTTTTTTGATTCAGAAAAGCCTACCAATGAGATATATAAATATTTCCAAATAACTAAAACCATTACAATAACAAGGCTAAATATTGAAATTTCTTGAATGGAATAAAAAAACTTTAAAAATACCGATGGGCCAAAACTAGCTTCAACCATCGTTAGAAATTGCAAGATTACATCTTTTAAATAGTTGGTAAAAGAAAGTGAATTAGAAATTTTAACTTCTAACGCAGATAGCTGATATTTCATAAATAAATAATATGCAGCGTAAAGTATTCCAGGAGTTAAGTAGATAAAAAATAAATTAAACTTCCTACGAAAAAGAAAAATCATGCTCAATCCAAAAATAATTGGCACAGAGGTATAGAACGCAAATGCACCAAATAGCCCAAAGAAAATGCCCAAAGAATATCTATTGTTATTTAATAGATGATGAGAAAACATTAGTAATGCGGGCACGTAAATGTAGCTTAATGCCATAAACCAATAATTTGCTGCATCATGCAGCGGAATGAAAACAAAAATTATAGCTGTTACAAAAGCCCTATCTTTGGTCAGATGGTCCTTAAAAAAACTGTATACAAAATAAATACATGCTAGATGAATGATAATTTTTATAAGATCATAGACCCAAGCAGACTCAAGCCCAAACCATATGAAAGTCCAGTAGAGAGAGAAATAAGTTGGAAGGCTATATATATAAATACCTAGATCATTAATAGAGGGAAAAAAGAAATCTTTTATTGAATGAGTTGAGAGGCGAAATATCTCAATATAATCATCCCCATGAATGCCCGTATTAAAGATTAAATAAAAAATTGCAGCAAATAATAATGCCAGCTTAAACCTTAAATCACTTAGTAAATTAACCATTGAATATTAATTTTTTTTGAAGAAAAAATGACAGCATTACTGCAATTGGAGCAAAAAGGATAAATGCATTTTCAGGCTTCACTTCATACATAGTGAGAAGACCTATAAAAGATAATGTTAAAAAATACAAGAAAATATAAACACCAAAAAAAATAAAAAATTTTGATAAAACAGTCTTTTTTCTGAAGGTCAAAGTTGCATAAGTAAAATAATTAAAAATTATTCCTAGGAATTGTGCCGAAAATAAGCTTATGGAGTAATGAAATGGAAGCGCTGAAATAAATAGATAACCTAGCGCTGTCCCAAATAATGTATTGATTAAGCCAGTAGCCAAAAATCTAAATTTTATATTATTTTTTATTTGCATAAATCTAAAATCATTTACAAACTAAACTATCATAACAATTAATTTATAATAGGAATTTTGATTGAGTATATCTAAAAATATTTTAAAAAAATCTAGATTTATCATAAACATCAATTCCTATACTAAATGTTTGATTCGGGTTAAAATTTTGAAAATTCTGAATTAACCTAAAATCTGTCATATGTCATTAGAGGTGCTCTTAGCCAATCTGTATTTAACATACAACATAATCCCCTTGATTTTTTTCTCGCTTCTTACTAGATATCTTATAAGCATAAATAATCAAAACTGGATAAGAACTTTCTCTGGTAGTGCAACTCTGATACTCCTTCCAATAGTTACATATTCAATAACAAGCGTTATCTCTGGCAATATTGCCTTGTCTCTTGGTATGATCGGCGCCCTCTCTATTGTTAGGTTTAGGAACCCTGTTAGATCATCGTTTGAATTAGTGATTTTCTTTTTAATGATTTCTCTTGGAATTTGTGCAGCTGCTGGTATTAAATGGTTATTTATATTGGGCTTTACCTCAAATGCAATTCTGTTTGGAATTTTTTTAACAAATTTTTTGAGCAAAAAGCACTTAAATAGGGATATTTTTTTAAAATCATTTTCTGAAGGTAATTCACTAAGCACTCTTGAGGTGACATCTTCAGTTGAAATAGATGAGTTATTAAAAAATGAATTTCTTTCAGCATACATGACCTCCTCAGGAAAGCACATTTATCGACTTGCTTCAGATCAAAATTTATATCTAATCAATTTATCAAAAGATATAAAATCATTTGAGGGCATCGAAGAAGTCAAATTTCTTTCAAGTTGATCAAATATCATTCAAGAAGTTTTTATAAAATAATTTTTATATTATCAATATATTGTACTTCAATGAATATATTGTCTAGTGATGACGAGTTTATCGCATCCTCCAACTGCGATTTTGTTTCAGCCAATTACTTAGAAGAGCTTGCTGAATTAAAAAATCTTCAAAAAATTAAAATTGAAGTTGAGGATTATAAAAAATGGATCACAAACTCGCTTGAAGCAATGGTGGATAAAAATCCTTCTATAGATCCAAAGTATAAAAGAAAATTTAAAGCAAAAATAATATCAATATATAAATTTGGAGAATGCATCCATGATGGAGAAATAAGACTTCATGGAGATTGGAAAGACCACATACAGCTTCAAAGCTCGAACAGCCTTGCCTCAAGCCTTGATGTTAGGCTAAAAAATGGATCTATATCAAACTTTATAAAATTTAAATTATTTTTAAATGGTACTAGAAGTGAAAGAGAAGAAATACTCCTGACTAGTATCTTGAGAGAGATAGGTTTCATTGCTCCTAGAACCAAAAATATCGAAGTAATTATGAATGGAAACACCATTAAGATGCTAATTCAGGAAAAGGCTGCCAAAGAATTGCTTGAGAGCTCAAATAGAAGGGAGAGCTTTATTTTTGAGGGAGATGAAAAATTACTTTTTAATTTTAAAAATTTTAAACCATTTGAATTAGAACATTTAGCATTAGCTAAAATTAATAACCCAAAATTAATGTTAAATGGTGCAAATTCATTCAATATTGGACTGGAACAGTTCTCTGGATTGCAAAAAGCTTATATGCTCCATGCTAATAGCAACCTGCCAGATTATTTGCTTAATTGGAAAATTCTAGCAAATCAATCTGAGCAATTAATATCTAAATGGGCTCAATACGAAATACTTTTATTTGCTACAAATAGCTTTCATGCACTTAGGCCCCATAATAGAAAATTTTATTATCATCCTTTTTACAGAGGATTAGAGCCAATATACTTTGATGGCAATACTATTTCGCTTGAAGGCACTTATATGAGACTTAAGCAAGATTTTAAAGACTACCCTTACCTCCAAGAAGCTCACTTTGACACATTGATTAGTCTCATTTCCAGCATCAAAATTGAGGACTTTATTGATCAATATTTTAATGAGGGGTTTATCACGAAAAAGGAAATGCAAAAAGTAATCAATGATCTGCTAATGAAAATTTCCATAATTAAAAATAATTATTCCGAATTCTTGGAATCAGGAGTCATGACCAATAAAGAAAAACATTTTAATCAAGCTGAGATAAAACTGTTTGAAACAAATGCAGTGAACGAATTACCTGATTCGCAATTCCTCTACATAGATAAGATTAAAACAAGAGATGAAAAAGTGAAAATTCAGATTTGCAAAATACCAAATCAAGAATGCACAAAAGATGAAATATCCCTTGAGATGATTAGCAGGGCGTTAGAGAAAAAAACAATTGAAAATTTAGATAATTCATTTGATCTGTTTATTGTACCTGATACTAAAATCCCAACATCCAATATCCAATCTTTTCAATTTGATAATAAGAAAATAAAAATACTTGCTTCAAAGGATACAAAAATTTCGTTTGACAAATTAAGTAGAAATATTAATTTTATTTTAAAGTCGAATAATTCTTGGGCGCTTATAATCGATAGCAATATTGAAAACGCACAAATATCTGTTAATGGAATACACAGTAAAAATATTTATTCTGATTTGCCAAAAGAAAGAATTAATGATGTCGGCTTAACTGGATGTCTCAATATTTTTAATTCAAATATTAGCAAATCAAAAATTTTTTCGAACACGGCCTTTCTTACATGCGAAGACTCTATAAATTTAGTGGGAAGCAAGGGAACTATTGACAAACTGAAAATAAGCAATTCTTATGCAGATGCTCTCGATATTGATTTTTCAGAAATAGAAATTATGGATTTAGAAATCAACAATGCAGGTAATGATTGTGTTGATTTTAGCTCTGGGAAATATCACATTAAATTTGCCACAATAGAATCATGCGGTGACAAAGGTTTATCAATCGGTGAAAAATCTACTTTTGATGCTAAAGAAATAAGTATTCTGTCATCTCTCATTGGTGTGTCATCCAAAGATTCATCTAGAACAAGTATTGATCAAATAACCATTAGCAAAACACCGCTATGCGCTGAGGTTTTTCAAAAAAAACAAGAGTTTTCTGGATCTAGATTAAAAATAAAGAACATAGAATGCAAAGCAAATACATATAATATTGATAAAAATTCAAGTTTAGAAATCTTATGAGTTTTCGTATTGAAGAAAAAATACCTCTTTCTAACTCTGAATCTACTTCATTAATCTATTTTTTAAAAAAAAATGGATTATCAGATTTATATCCAGAAAGAACTATCAGTTCAAATTATCTTGAATCAAAGGATTTTGACTTATTTAAAAGTTCTGAAGAAGGCACATTACCAAGAAAAAAAATTCGTCTCAGAAGCTATCCAAAAGATGAAAATATTAGGTGGAAGCTTGAAAAAAAGATTTCTTCAGTTGAGGGAAGATTTAAAACCTCAGATTTGTTGAGCGATGAAGATCGCCAAAAAATAAAATCATTTGGATATTTTGATAATTTATATGGAAACTTAGAGGAAATTTTAAATGTAACCTATCTAAGAAAATACTATTTATTTTCTGAAATAAGAATCACGCTTGATACCGACATAATTTATAAGGATTTAAAGCATAACCTTGTTGAAAAAAAAGAAGGGTTGACTGTATTAGAAATCAAGGCAAGCGAAGACATCAGGATAGATTTTATTAGAAGCTTAATAAATGAAAAGACACAACGATTTTCTAAATACTGCAATGGAATAAAGGCTTTATACTCACAATTTGTATGAAAACTTTAATCTCTGCTAAATAATACTAATTAAAATTTAAAAAAAACTATAGTTTTCTACCAGATAGATCTACCCCCGTCGATCACAATATTTTGACCATTCATATAAGATGATGCATCTGAACAAAGAAATTGAATTGCAGCATGATATTCATCTATACGAGCCATTCTGCCCAATGGAATTAATTCTGAGATGTTGTTAATAAATTGTTGGTCTTGATGATGCTCAACTCCTCCTGGAGATAAAGCATTGCATCTTATATTTTTTTCGTTCCAATATGTAGCAATATATCTAGTAAGGCCAATAAGGCCTGTTTTTATGGCTGAATAGGTTATTGGCTTCACTGGTTGAAAATCTTCATGCAAGTTGGCTTTTTTATATAATTCCTGATTGGGAGCTATGACAGATAAATCTGATGCAATATTTAAAATTACACCGCCTCTTCCATCTGATGCCATTTTTCTTCCAAACTCCTTGCAGCACAGAAAAGCCCCAGTTAGTCCAACATTTAATTCTAAATTCCACTGCTCTAAAGAAAAATTTTCAAGCCTTGATAACTGCAATTTTAAAGATTCCTGTGTTTGCTTTGGATCAATTGCTGCATTATTAATAAGTATATCAATCCTCTCATCTAAATTATTTGAAACAGTTTGAATTGAGTCAGGGTCAGTAACATCCATAACCAATTGTTTTAAGCGATTTACAATTGACGTATCGGCAAATTTTTTCTTTATATCCTCCATAGCTCTATCCAAGCTTGCTGAACTAATATCAGTTAGAACAACTTTTGCGCCATGTTCTAGAAGTGCTGATGCATGTTCTGGACCCAGTAAACCGCCTGCACCTGTTATCAGCGCTGTTTTTTCACTTAAATCAAATTTTTTATTAATATTTTTCAATTCTTTGTTTGGCCCCCGTCAATAATCATAATGCTCCCTGTCATAAATGTAGAATCTGAGGAAGCTAAAAATCCAACAGCAGAGGCAATTTCAGATGTAGTACCAAATCTATTCATCGGCACATCTCTGTTTAACATTTCCTGAACTTCATTCTCTTGATTTTTAAGTTTGCTTTCCCAGCTAGAGCCATCAAAAATAATATTTCCTGGTGAGATTCCATTAATACGAATATTTTCCTCGCTTAGAGGCCATGACATCCCCTTAATATAATGATTCAAAGCTGCTTTAGTTGCAGAATAAGTCAATGGAGCGCCCTTAATGATTTCATGCCCACAGATTGAGCTAATACATACAATTACACCCTGTGTTTTTGCGAGATGCTTTCTTGAATTTTCAATAGCTAATACTGTGCTGAATAAGTTTATATTAATCATTTTTTGCCAGTCTGAAATACTTTCCTTACCAGGAGGAACAGATGCGCCACTACCGACATTGCAAACTAATACATCTAGTTGACCGCCTAATGATTGAACAGCATTTTCAATGGCTAAATGAGCCTCTTGGTCATTAGTCATATCTCCATGGGAAAAGCCTGCACAATTAATTTTGCTGGCTAAAGTTTTACAGTCTTTTAAATTTCTTGAGTTAATAATAACTTTAGCTCCTTGCAGGCAAAAGTATTTAGCTATTTCAAAACCAATGCCTTTAGTTGAGCCAGTAATAAAAACATTTTTATCTTTTAAGTCAAAGCTCACTATCAATTATCCATTGTAATGTCATTTCTTTATATTTTTTCAAGGCTCCAAGGTGATCTCCGTTCTTAGATCTAGCCGTTTGCAAAATAAAATTCCCGGAATAGTTGATTTCATTAATATGCTCAAATACCTTATTAAAATTTACGTTCCCTTCTCCCAATGGTACGGTAGAGCCGTTAAATAATCTATCCTTAACGTGGATATTTAAAATTTTTGCTCCATAGGCTTTAAATTCTTCAGAAGGATCAAAGCCAAGAGCGGCTGAATTGCCAATATCATAATTAATACCAAACTGATCCGATGGAAAGCGGTTAATAAATTTCTCTAATTTGCCTGGAGAATAGTCTGATTCGAAAATTACAGACATTTTATTATTTTTTAGAAAATCATTAAACTCAATGCACTTGCTGTACAAAAAATCTTCCTCTTTTTTATTATCAATCGATCCATTGTCCACTAGTGGTATAAGCACCATTTTAATACCCCCCTCTTTTGAGGAGTTCAAAATGGAATCAAAGTCTGAGAGGAGATTTTTAGCTTTTAATGGACTACATTTCCAAAAGGGAGCCTGCATAAAACAATCTCCTGTTAGAGAGGGAATATGAACGTTATATTTATTTGATAGCTCATCAATAATTTTTCTACCATGGGGGTTCATTATAGGATTCTGGCTAAGATTTTCATGGTCAAGAGTCCACTCCATAATTGACATACCAATTTCTGAGGCTCTGATAAACTCAGCTTGCCATTCATCCCATGGAAAAGCTTGTATTTTTCCATCTACAATCTCAGACAAGCGGCCCTGCATGAATCCTATTTTTTTGCTTATAGTGGTCATGTATAACTCTAAAAAATAATTTATAAGATACGAATTTGTAATTTAGTTACATTAGACCATTATAAAGATTAGAATCGAAATTTTTCATAATTAATTTACACTATAGAAAATGAATGAGGATGCAAAAAAGAATATTGTAGCTATCATCCCGGCACGATCTGGTTCTAAAGGCATAAAATCAAAAAATATAATAGATTTTTGCGGCAAACCTCTTTTAGCATGGACAATCGAACAAGCAAAAAATACACATGAAATTTCATCAGTTTGGGTTTCATCCGATGGAGATGAAATTATTGATATATCAAAGCAATTTGGAGCTGGAACAATCAAGCGCCCCGCTAATATTTCCGGCGATAAAGCCTCATCTGAAAGCGCATGGATACATGCCATTCAAGAAATAAAAAGCATTACAGGTGAGATCGACTATGTGATTGGTATGCAAGCTACATCCCCGCTTAGAGAATCGGATGATTTATCTAATGCAATTCAAGCGATGATTAAAAATCAATATGATTCTTTGCTTTCGGTATGTAAACTAGATGATTTTTTCATTTGGGATAAAAATCATGGGGATCCAAAGCCAGTAAATTATAATGTTAATAAAAGAGCTCCCAGGCAAGATATTGATGATTCGTTTCTAGAAAATGGATCGTTTTATATTTTTAAGCCTCAAAATATTTTAGAAAATAATAATAGAATACATGGCAAAATTGGATTTTATGAAATGGAAAAATATAAAATGTTTCAGATTGACGATCAAATTGACATAAAAATTTGTGAATCCTTGATGAAGTCATTTGGATTAGCCGATGTCAAATAAATATATAAATTCACTTTTTAATTTTTCTAATCAAAATATTATTGTGTTTGGAGCATCTAGGGGAATTGGAATTGCCTTGGCTACAGGTCTTGCTGATGCTGGGGCGAATGTATTTGGATTTGGGCGCAGTGAAGAAAATAATGAAATGAAAAATCAGAACTTTGTTTATAAGAGTATTGATTTTAATTCCAACAAATCAATACAAGATGAATATACAAAGATCAATGATTTGGAGGGCAATTTGAGCACATTAATAAATGTAGCTGGAATTTCCTCAGCAAACGAAGAATTAGATTCATTTATGGAGACCATTCAGACTAACCTTGTTTTAACATATCAGTCGTGCTCAGCTTTTGCTGCTTTAATGAATGCAGAAAACCCCTCATCAATTATTAATGTAACTTCAATTGGGGCTCACTTTGGATTCCCTTCTAATCCTGCCTACACAGCTTCGAAAGCAGCTGTTTCAAATTTATCAAAATCTCTAGCAATTGATTATGCTGAAAAAAATATTAGAGTTAATAATATAGTGCCAGGCTATATCAAAACTAATATGACAATTGATAGCTATTTAAATGAGGTTCTATATCAAGAGCGACTCAATAGGATGATCATAAAAAGATGGGGTGAGCCACAGGATTTAATTGGAGCGGCATTGTTTTTATCGTCAAAAGCATCATCTTATGTCACTGGTGCAAACATAGTTGTAGATGGCGGGTGGACTGCTAAAGGTCTATAAAAATTACTTGAACTTTTGTTTGATAAAATAAATAAATCCCAAAATCCTGCCAGGAGCTTTAACTAGATCGATCAAAATGCCTAATAAGGCTATTAAAAGCCATCGGGATGGTAATGCATAGTTTTTATTTACACCTAATTGAAGCGGTCGAAAAACTCCTCTATAAACAAAATAGATTGTAAATAAAAGACCCCAAGATATTTTATTCAGATGAGGGATAAAGTATGGACTAGCGCTCCATTGACCTCCGGTAAAAATATAGTTCCACATATATAAAGAAACTAACAAAATGATCAAAAGCAGAAAATATAGGAATTTCTGAAAAACAAAAATATTAGCTTTAGCGTTTTCTATTGAATAGATATGCCACTTTTTGATTGTTGTAAAAATATCATTTGGCAGGCCATGATATGTAATACCAATAAAATTACTCCATTTAAATTGATATTTTTTGGTAAATCTATTGATCCATTCCCAATCCTCACCTGCTCTCATATCAGGTCTAAATTTAGTTTCCTTATTAAAGTAACTAGCTTTCACTATTGATCCGGCTAATGATCGACTGGTTAAATCACCTCTTGTAGCAGCTCTTAATATTCTTTTATATGAGGAATTTGCACTACAATCCTGAATCCCACCAAGGAAGACACAGTCACTATTTGCAAATTCATAATAAATCCTTTCAAGCCAATCTGGCCTTGGTATTGTTCTTAAATCAAGAAAAGATAGCAGTTTAGAGCAACTCATCTCTGCTCCGATATTTCTAGCTTTGCCAGGGTAAGCAGGTTCTATTAATTTATACTTAATATTTAAAGATTTCCGTCTACTTAAAATTTCAATAATATTTGAAGATTCCCGAGTTTCAGAAATAATGAAAATTACTTCATCTGGTTTTAATGTTTGAGCCTCTAGCGAATCTAGCAAATCATCTAAAAAATCTTTTCCTGAATGAATGGGAATAATGATAGAAATAGTTTCTAATCCGTTCATATGCATTCAATTAGCTCTGATTTATCTTATTAATTTTAATGTTATATTCTACATAGTTTTTAAGTTGAAAAGTTAATATTGATTTTAACCTTAGTATTCAAGAGCAAATGAGCCAGAAAGATAAGATTTACTTAATTAAGCATAATCTTAAATGGCCTATTGCTATATTTATCATTATTTTTTTATTTTTCTTAGTAATTAAACATCAAGATTTAAAAAAAAGTGTTATGAATCATGGTGATATTTTTATTAAAAAAATTAAAATTGCCTCAAGCAACATTCCTGCATGCTCTGTTCAAAAAGTTTTTAGCCTCCCAGATGACAGCACCCTTATAATTGGTCATGGATATGGAAGTCCAAAATCTAAAAATGAAAAACTAGATGCTGGATTGTCTAAGTTTCTTAAAAAAAATAAAGGGAAATTTTCAAGAATAATTTTTACAGGGGATATTTTTAAAAATCCTTCTCTTCAAAAATGGGATTACTTAAAAAAATTTTCCGAGGAATTAAATTTTGACTATTACATAGCTCCTGGAAATCATGATGTTGGGTATGGAAAATCAAGAGAAAGATCTATATTCGATAAATTTTTCTTATCTTCACTAACTTACCCACAAATATTGAAAGGTAAAAACAGTCTAATAGTGATTGATGATTCCACAATAAATCCATGGAGATTTCAACCTAGAACTTTTGAAATAATTAAAAATAATGCAAATACTGATACAACTCTTTTTTTAATTAGTCATCATATCTCGTCAGATGAATTATCAATTTTTGCCAATTCTCAAGATTTTAAACCAACAAATTTATTATCGCTTAATGAACTTAATATGCAGTTTAAAGGTCTCTATAAAAAAATATATATCGTAAATGGCGATACAGGCGCTCATAATTTTTTACCATCAACAAGCTGTATTGAAGATGAGGATATTTTGAATATAGTTAATGGGATTGGTGGGAAAAATACAGATGAAATTCTTATATTGGAGAATGAAAATATTGTCAGAATTTCAATTAACTAAAAAACTTTAATTAATATGAAGACTCTATCATAAACTCATGAATTGTACTTGCTGCCCAATAATTACCTTTTGAATTCCAGTGATCATCGCAGGAAAAGAACAATTCACTTGATTGTTGTGGAAGGTAATCCATAAGATCAATCAAAAAAATTTTATTATTTTTTTTCGTAAAGTCTATAAATGACTTAAACCAATATTGATCTTTGTAAGATTGATCAAAAATAGATAATTTATATCGCAAAATATCATTTTGGCTTGGTATTATCACAAAAATAATTTTCTTTTGATCGGCAAGTTCATTTATTTTTTTGTAAGCAGATATTAATTGTTTCTGTTGTGTTATCGAAGCATCGTAATAAAAACTTAAGGGTAAATTATTTGTTGAAAATGTTTCTGCGGGACTGTTTTCATTTCTTGCAATAATTAAAAAACTCCTTAAGACGTTGCTAAACCAAAAATTCTCTTTTATTAAGGATTTAATACCAAAAACAGAATCAAGTGAATCACGTTTCTTGGCACCGGTGAAGTAATAGGGTCTGAGTGAACCTATATCATTGCTGAAATATGGTCTATACCTAGTTTTATCTCTGTCTTCCCAGACAGCTTTATCATTATCAGTAAAATCATTAGATGGGTAAACATATATCAATAAGCTTTCGTGCGCATATTGATCTTTGAAGTTTTCATAGAGAATTAATTCAGATAGTGGCCCAACGCCTTGAGTGCCAAAATTTAAAATATTTTTTTTTGTCTTGTCTTCTAAAATATATTGTGAAGAATCCTCATATTCTACTCCGTAACCCTCAGCATATGAGTCGCCAAGAAGAAAAATTGAATTACTAGGTATGTTATTAAATGAATCATCTCTTGCGCCAATTTCATTAAAACTCATGGTTACATCGAAACAATCTTTGGCATGTCTAAAACTTTGATTTGGTTTATGCCAAGAACCCCAATCATGTTTTTCAGTCCTACCCTTTAAAATATCAGGCAGTTTATTTTTAGCATAAAGAGAGGGAGTTGCATTCACAAAAAATAATTCAAATTTTGTGCCTAAATAAGACCCTAGCTCCAAAAAAACAAGAAATAAAATTATTTGAATTGCAAAAGTCTTCATATTGATAATTCCATTTTTTGCAAATGATGCATATGATCAATTTTTTTCATTTGATCTTTGAGCGCCGAGGAAAAAGTATATTTTTTAGTCAAGCTCATATCGCTCCTTATAATTCTCTTTTAGCGCTTCATCTTGATCTTCTTTGACTAAAAAAAAGTTACCGATAGCCAACACGTCTAATCCGGTGCCCATAAAGCATTTAAATGCATCTGAGGGAGTGCAAATAATTGGCTCTCCTCTAACATTAAATGAAGTATTAACGACAAGAGGGAAACCTGTTTTTTCTTGAAACTGTTTAATGACTTTGTAATATCGAGAATTAGTTTCAGCATTAACAGTTTGAATGCGAGCAGAATAATCTACATGGGTTATAGCAGGAACAGATGAACGCGGTATATTAAGTTTATCAATGCCAAATAAAGCATTTTCTTCATTAGTCATTGCTATTCTTTTACTTTTTTTCACATCGGCAACTAAAAGCATATAAGGGCTCTCAACATCAAGCTCAAACCATTTATCTGCTTCCTCTGATAGAACACTAGGGGCAAATGGACGAAAACTTTCTCTATATTTCACTTTAAGATTGAGTTGGCTTTGAGTTTCTGGTGATCTGGGATCAGCGATTATGCTTCTTCCACCTAAAGCTCTTGGACCAAATTCCATTCTGCCCTGCATCCATCCAACAGCTTTTTTATCAACAAGTGCATTTGATGTTGAAGCTATTAAATCTTCTTCGTTAAGTTTTTGAAAAACTGCTCCGCAAGCTGACAGCTCAGATTCAATTTGCTCATTGGTAAAACTTGGGCCCAAGTATGACCCTTTCATTGAATCTCGATCTTTAGAAATAATACGATTATTTTCATGATGAAGGTAATATGCGCTCAATGCAGCGCCAAGAGCCCCACCAGCATCACCTGCGGCTGGTTGTATCCAAATATTTTTGAAAATCTTCTCTTTTAGTAAAATACCATTAGCAACACAATTTAAAGCAACGCCTCCTGCTAAACATAAGTTTTCCATACCAGTTTCTTTAGCTAAATTTTTTGCTATTCCTAGAACTATTTCTTCTGTAACAGTCTGAATAGAGGCAGCAAGATCCATTTCTCTTTGGGTTAATTCAGATTCGGCTTGCCTCGGTTTACCGCCAAATAAATCATGAAATTTCTTGTTAGTCATAGTTAATCCAACTGCAAAGTTGAAATAGCTCATATCAAGTTGAAAGCTTCCATCATCGGCGGTATTAATGAGATTTTCTTTTATTAAATTTGCAAATCTAGGTTTGCCATATGGCGCTAAACCCATAACCTTATATTCACCAGAATTGACTTTAAACCCTGTGTAATAAGTAAATGCTGAGTAAAGCAATCCTAAAGAATGAGGAAAATGTATTTCTTTAATTATTTTTAAATCGCATCCTTTTCCAATAGCTGCAGATGTAGTAGTCCATTCACCAACTGCATCTAATGTTAAAACTGCAGCAGTTTCAAATGGAGATGGATAAAAAGCACTAGCAGCATGCGATAAATGATGCTCTGAAAAAAGCAAACGATCCTTCCAATCAATCTTGCCACCAAAAATATTGGCTAGCTCACTAGCAATCATTGATTTTTGAAATAATTTTTCCTTTATCCATAATGGCATTGCAGCAGCAAAGCTGCTAAATCCCTTTGGAGCATATGCAAGATAAGTTTCAAGGAGCCTTTCAAATTTCAAAAATGGCTTTTCATAGAAAATTATGCTCTCCAAATCCTTCGGTAATATTTCTGCTGTTTGAATGCAAAACTCTATAGCATTTCTTGGAAAACTAGGATCATGCTTTTTTCTAGTAAACCTTTCTTCTTGTGCCGCCGCTATTATTTCACCATCTTTTATCAAACAAGCAGCGCTGTCATGATAAAAAGCAGAGATTCCTAAAATGTACATGAGATTTTCTTGGAAAATACTAAAATATAGTATATATGAATGGAGCTATAACGGATCCTTGAGCTAATATTAGAAGCCCACCCAAAATTAGCATTACTGTAATAATAGGAGCTAGCCATAATTTTTTTCTGATCAGGAGAAATCTCCATAGTTCTTTAATAAATTGCATTTACATTATTTAAATTTAAAATTGATCAATAAATGTTTTCAAGCGAGTCTCATGATCGCCTCTTTTTTTCCAAAAAGAGTTACTTCTTAATACTTTTAAACGTAATTCATCTCTACCTATTATCTTCATAAAAATACTAATTGGAGTAAAAAGACCAAAGAAAATAAATGCTAAAACTAATGGGCTAACCACCTTTCCTATTAGCAATCCAAACCTCATCCATAAAATATTTAAAGGATGCAATGCTTTGGGTTTGAAAATAGCAAAAATTAAAAAAATGATAGCTAAGGAAAAAAAAATATAAAAAAGATAAATAGAGCTTTTTGAAAATAAATAAACACTCAAAGCAACAGAAATTAATGAAAAAAAATATCCAAATTTCTTATCTGAAGGAAGCTGTAATTTAGAAGTGTCCATACTTTTTAATGTTTAGGATCTTATTTATATATGTTTACTATTTTGTTATCAAGGATTAAATATTTTTTTATGAAAGGAAAAAATCAAGAGTCTAAGCAAGCTTGATATAGCTAAGTTAGCTGTTCATATAAAGAAAATACTTTTTTGCTAATACCGTCATCAATTACAAGTGATATCTTTTTGTTCGATTCTTTAAATTCAAAATCATATCTCTGTTTAATATTTAATATTTCTAATAGGTCTAACCAGTATTCTTTTGAGGAGCAAAGCTTTTCATAGCATATGAAATGTATATTATTTTTGTTTTTAAGTGTCTTATAGCAATCTTGATAAGTTAGGTACCATTGTTCTAACCAATGATTAATATTTAAAGCATCCCTAAAATTTATATTTTTTTCGTGAATGGGGATATAGTTAGGGCCAAATTCTGTATGACCAATCCATTTCATATAGTTGGAAATAAACATATCCTTCTTTGAATTCGCAATAAATTTATGATGTTGAGATAATAGAGAATATGCCTGCTGAATTGGATTTCTAAAAGGAATTAATATTTTTGAATTAGGAAAGATATTAGATATTAGCTCTAGTCTTCTAATATTTTGATTATTCTTGCTTAGATATCTTTTCTTTTGATATCTACAATTTATAAGCTCTACATAGTTCTTAAACTTTTCAATGGTGTCTTTATCTTCTTTATCAAAAGTCATCCAAAAGACTTCCTCAAATGCTTCAGGTGACTCTACTGAAACTTTTATTCCATCTCCATGCGCTCTCTCAACCAAATTATTTTCTTGCTTTTTGAAAGCTAATTTTGACCATAAATTAGGTGCAAGGATAAAAGGCATATCCTGATAGGAGAGTGATGCAAATTCATTTGATCCATAAATTGCATTTAGTAAAATTGTAGTTCCAGAACGAGCAAGACCTGAAACAAAAACATTATTGTCATTCATTTGATTGATTGAAATAAAAGAACTCTCTAAATCATAGGTCGCCTCTCGCATAAAATAGGAGGAAAGTGCTAGTTTGTGCAGTTTTTGTTGCAACCAAGAATAGTTATTCATTTAAAAAAAATTTTCTGATGAAAATATATCCCGAAGCAAAGGCTAATGATTCTAAGACTCCAATTAGAGACAGTACATGTTTAAAAAAGTCATTGAATAATAATTCAGCAATTAAAAATATAGACAGAACGAACAATAAAATAAGCAAAATTCGAAGAGAAGATTTCATTATGCTTAATGCATATGCTGGAACAATCTTTTCTTTCCAATGATCGCTGATGCTATTTTGGGGGATTATATGAGCAACTTTTCTTGTTACACTGTGGATTGAGTCTAAATGGGACAAAAGATTTAATCGGACAAATATCTCAACAGAAAGAATGCAAATCAATAACAAAATAAAGTGATTCATTTAAACTCATTTTCTGATTCTTTTGGCATCATTTTTTTATCTTTTTTATTTTTTAATGCTCGTTTGATTGGATAGTATAGGACTGCCCATAGTCCTAATAAAACTGCAGCAAAAAAACCAATAATTGCAGCAAAAGCTCCGCCACCCATGCCAGGGCCCAAATAAGCATATGATGGAAACGATAGAAAGATAATACAAAAAGAAATAAAAAATTTATTCATTACAAGTATCCTTTGAATTTAAAAAATTTTTTACGCTTTGGATATCATCGTCATTATAAATGATTCTAGACCAACCTACCCTATAGACATTGCCATCTTTCGCTCTATTTACATGAGACCAACGAAGAGTACCATCAGAATTAAAGTAAAGCGTTCTTGCAAAATTAGATTCCTCTATAAACAAATCATCATTGGGAAGAACCTGACCTCTGCCCTCAGTTACTGTCCTTATGTCATGCTCAATAAAACTTTTTTGTAAATATGATAAATAATTATTATTTTTAAAGTCGTAAATAAGCACCTCATTGTGACCATCAACTATATCGCCGTTAACAAAATGTTTAGAATTATTATTAAAAATAGATATTCTGTGATCATCTAAAATATTAATATCGTGTTGATGAAAAAATCTACCTGCATCTTTCCATATAATTTTACCTGTTGAAGGTCGATAAAGCAGAACCATGGATTGATGCCTTAAGGATAGAAAAACATCCCCTTTTTTCCAATATTTACTGTCGAATTTAACAGGCTGAATATCATTTAAGTGAATTGGGTCAATATCATGCGACATATCACCTACGGAAAATAATAAGTATTCCAAGCCATTTTCGATAAAGATTTGTGAAACAGATTTTTCGTACAGTATGTTTCCATCAGGAGATAATTGAACTATAGCATCATCAATAAAACCCCCATCTTGCGTAACTGCTTTTCCAATCCTTTCTATGGGAAGACTTTGAGGGAAAAGGCTAGATGGAGCCCAAATATTTCCATAAAAGTCTGTTTCAATTGAGTGATGAAATAAATCTGTTGAGTTCTGAAAAATTAAATTAGAGCATGCATCTATTTTTCTCAATGGAGTATTATTATGTATCAATAGACCTCCATCGTTTGTTAGCTTAGGATGAATAAATCTAAGCCTGTAATTATTAGAATCTCTTTTTAAATATTTAAATTCACCTACTGGCTCTACAAGATCGTTAAATTTATCAATATCAGGATTCCACGTATGTAATATTTTGAAATTTGTTAAATCAATAAGCTCAACTAATCCTTCTTTTAAATCACCGTCATATCTTGACAATAATAAATATGATTCACTTTGATTGAAAGTGCCTTTGAAACCATCCTGAGTATAGAAATCTCTATCTTCATCCCAAAAATCATTGATCAAGAGAGGGTTTCCTTTTAGCACTGTATATACGAATCTTCCAGGCAATCTTGCTAAAAAAGCCGCTGGTTTAGATAAAAAACTTATATCAACAGATCCTATCTTTGTTATTCCTTCAATTTCCTGCCGCACAAGAACGCCAAAGCTTAATCCAAAAAGAATACCTAGCAAGATAACCAAATAAAGAATCCAGATCTCTATTTTCTTAAACATAATAAAATTATTGATAGTCTAATAACATTCAAAATAATAGCATTTAGATTGAATTAATGCATGATTGAAATTTAAAGAGAAACGAAAAAAAATTTACTTTCTTTTGAATTATTAGTAACAGATTAATACGATTGTTGATTTGCCAAAAATTCACTCTGAGATTAATTTTTAGTTATTTTCTTAATTAAAATTACCAATTATGTTTTTGGAACTCAGCATCATGAATTCTTCAACAAAGAAAATTTTAGAAAGGTTTATGTATAGAATTAGGGCACTTTTGCAATTGCGACCAATGTATCTGTTGCATCAATTCGAGAAAGTGATTGTTGATAAGCGTTAAATAAAGTATCGGAATCTAATACTGAAATCAGTGACTTATGCCCACCAGGCTTACCATTAGCAAGCCAATTCAAATGATTTGATAATGGGTATCTTTGCACTCCCTCAATTTGAATATCCTCTAAACCAACATATTCTAATGTCCTGCGTAAAGATTCACGTGTGTGCAAGACCAAGTGTTGACTCCATAAGGTAAATTCTTTAAATGCTTCGCAATCAACAGAAGAAAGTAGAAAATCTTTTGCGTGAGGTACCTCAATCAATATTTGCCCTCCACTAGCAACTTTTTCGATTAATTCTGATAACGTATCAAGCGGATTTGGTAGATGCTCTAAAACATGAAATGAAACAATGATATCTAATGAGCTATCTTTTATAGCATCTATACTGTTTGCAGAAGGAATTCCCAAAGAAATTAACTCGTCAATATAGTTTTGCTGTAGCTCAACTCCAACTATCTCCTTGCAATAAGGCTGAACTAACTTTAAAAAATCACCACTTCCGCAACCAAAGTCTGCGACTCTTTTACCGGCTACAAACTTAAGGTTTGATTTAAATCTTCGCTGAGCATCTATATTTCTCTCAAAATCTGATACTCCAGTTTCAAGTTTCACAGATTCACTTTTTCTATAAGCTCCATCAATATAAATTTCGTCACCAATATAATAATCATCAATATAGATAACCCCACTACTAGAGTCCCGCCAAACTTTCAAGTTTTCATTGTCTCTTGTTCTGTTGCTGAATAAAACTCTAGTATGCTCCGAGGCAAGGCCAAGCTTTTCAAGTGTTTGGAAAATTTTAGTTGTCATAAAGCTAGCAAAATCAATTGCTCCTCACGATCACTCTACCCATAAAAGATAGGAGTGTAAATTAAAAATTTAAACATGGCATATTGTTAGATTGATTTAAATGGTTACTTTGAGTATCTAATTTAAAAACTGCCCAAATTATTTTTATTTTAGTATACAGAGCTTTAATTTTTAGTAATCTTAATGCTGGATCAAAAATAGACTCTCTGCTTAAACATAATCCACTAAATGACTTTTGGATTTTTGCATTCTATATAAGAATAAAGTGAAAAGTGTCTGCCCAAACCTAGCCTTTTTATTTTAACGTCTCTGAAATAATACATAAGCAATGATTCAATCTCCAAAGATGTATTTAAATGCTCATGCCTCATTAATTCTGAATAACTTAAACCGGTTCTTATTCGAAATTCAAGGCCAGTAGATAGTCTCCAAGCCACCCCCCATAGGAATCCTCCTTCAGAGGGAATGCCGCATGCAAATATACTCCCATCCGCCATATGTTTTATGCTTTCCTCTAATATTTGAGGTAGATTGTCTAAATGCTCCAAGACAGCAATAGAAATAATTCGATCATATTTTATCTTTGGGTCAATCTCTGAAATAGAATGATAAATATTGCGAACACATGAAAGGCGTGAACTATCCTTGTAAAGAAAGTTCATTGGTTCAATACAGTCATAGCTTTCATTATTTACTTCGTATGGCAATTGATTAAGTGTCCCAGCTCCTATTTCTAATGTATTGTATGCTTGCAATTTTTTAAGTGGGGTAGCTTCAGAAACTTTTTTGTGCATCCAGCTTTCTAGCTTTTGGGCTAAAAACGATCCAAAGCTTCCTCCATTTCTATTTTTTTTATAATGATCTGCATATATATTTCTTAATTTATCAGAGATCGGAGGGCGAGTTTTAGGGAAGCTACTTAAAATTTTTTCTATTTTCATTATTACTATAACTAAATAATTGTGATTTTATTAACCTCTATTTTATGATGTCAGATAAGCTTTCATAAATCTTATAGCATTCTTTTCTATATTAAAAAAATAATTGATTTTTTGTTAGAAGGAAAGAGTAGCTTATAGAGCTTAATGCTTAAGGCTGATAGACTTCTTTAAAATTTACTTAGATTTAAATCTGTAGGGTGATGTCCCTGAATCAATTTGACCATCAGCTTTGTTCCATTGTTTGATTTGATTAGAAATATTAAGATTCATATTTTTAGACCACTGATTCAGCAATGAATTAAAATGCTGACCAACTTTACCATCGCCAATTTTTACATCATTTAAGCTAGTTACCGGCAACATGCAAAATGGAGTTCCAGTCATAAAAGCTTCATCAGCATTATAAACATCGTAGGGCTCAATATTTTTTTCTATGACTTCAAAGCCTAAATCGGGACCAATAACATTCATAACATAGTCTCTAGAAATTCCTCTCAGCATATTTCTACCCTCAGGGCTTATTATTTTCTTATCCTTAATAATGAAAAAATTATCACCACTGCCCTCTGCAATAAATCCATCAGGATCAAGTAACAATGCCCAATTATTCTCACCTTTCATCAATGAAGCTTCAATGTTAGCCATCAGATAAAAAATCCTGCTTCTATTCTTTATTTTAGGCTCCATTAAAGTTGCAGGTATTGCACGTTGAGAAGTAATTACAGCATTTATTCCTTCATCGAATAATTTACCCATTCCTCTTACTGTCCAACGTAACGGAAAATCAGCGATGATAACATTCGGTCCAGTGTGCAGTCCTTCTATTCCTTGATAAATTCCTAATAGGCCTCTTGAAACATCAATCATTAACCTATGTTCATCATCTTCTTCAAATAAGTGCTCATTAGCTTCAATCGTTTTATAACAAGCATCCTCCATTTCTGATGGGGTCATTTCAATGGGAATGCGTAAAATTTTACAGCCAACATATAATCTATCGATATGGGCCCTCAACTCGAATTGTTCTTTGTTAAATGATCTTGTCATTTCAAATACCATATCTCCAAACATCAGAGCTGAGTCATAAATAGAAATCTTAGCTTCTGACTCATGAACTAATTCGCCATTGAAAAAAACTTTTCTATAAGGTTTATTCATCATCTTTTCCTAACTATTTTTTAAATAAATATTATCGTACCAGTCAATTATATCTTTAATACCAAAATAAGGATTTGATTCAAAGAAAAAATCATATATCTCTTTTATGAATTCATACTGTTGCTTTGTATTAACATCTAGGATTATATCTGGTCTTCTATATTTTTCAGGACATTCTATTGTTGTTACAGGGCACAAAGATTCGTCTACAGGCTTGTCTGATTCGTAATCATAAAAGTTTAGGTGAACATGCTCCCTTTTATTTTTGTCATCCTCATTCATCCAAGCATTTTCCAGCAATTGAAAGTCAAAAACTTCGGCTCCAATCCCATCTGGATAACCATTACCATTAACTTGGGCTAAATTTGAAGAAAATCCAGGTTTTTTGAGGGATCTATGGTGAGAGATAATTTTATCTATTTCATGAGGCTCACTAAGAGGATTATCAGCTGGAATTCTTGCAACAATATCTGCTCCGGTGCTTTTAGCAGCTTTGTAGTATCGATCAAGCAAGTCGTTTTCAGATCCTCTAAATATTTTTACTTTGCTCTTCTTAGCCTCCTTCACCAGAATATCATCTTCAGGATTTTCTGGTATTGCTAAAACAAGTTCATCAATTTGATTCGACCTTTTAATTCTCTCTAAAACTCTATAAATTAATGACTGTCCAGATAGATCAAATATTGATTTTCCAGGCAATCTTGTGGATCCCATTCTGGCTTGAACAATTAAAACAACTTTTTTATGAAATTGGTTTTTCATATTTCTTCACTCCCACTCAATGGTAGCTGGTGGTTTGCTTGAGATATCATAAACAACCCTACTAACTCCATCTAATTCGTTCACAATTCTATTTGAGACATGTGCCAAGAAATCATATGGAAGTCTTGCCCAAGTAGCAGTCATGAAATCTACTGTCTCAACCGCTCTAATTGCTATCACATCAGCATATCTCCTCTCATCACCAACAACTCCAACTGATTTTATTGGCAGGAATGCGCAAAATGCTTGGCTTACCTGATCATATAAGTCTGCCTTAATTAATTCCTCTATAAATATTGCATCAGCGCTTTGAAGAGTTAATACTTTTTCTTGAGAAATCTCCCCAAGAATCCTTACTCCCAAACCTGGACCTGGAAAAGGATGTCGATTTAACATCTCTAAAGGCAAACCAAGCTCAGACCCCATTTTTCTGACCTCATCTTTAAATAAATCACGCAGAGGTTCTACTAACTCCATCTTCATGTCATCAGGAAGACCTCCAACATTATGATGAGATTTAATCACCCTAGCCTCCTTAGATTCGGACTCAGAAGATTCAATTACATCAGGGTAAATGGTGCCCTGAGCTAAAAAATTAATCTCATCTTTTAGTTTAGCGGCCTCATTATCAAAAATATCAATAAAAGTTCTACCAATAATTTTTCTTTTCTGCTCTGGATCTGAGATGCCTTTGAGATGCCTATAAAAAACTTTCTTTGCATCGACGACTAATAGATTTAAATCCATCTTATCTTTAAATAAATTTTCTACATCTTCAGCTTCATTTTTTCGAAGTAATCCATTGTCAACAAAAACACAAATTAAATTTTTTCCAATCGCTTGATCCAACAGCATAGCTGTAACAGATGAATCTACTCCTCCTGATAAACCAAGCAATACTTTTTGATCTCCTACTTTTTCTTTTATCTCGTTTATTCGTTGCTCGATAAGATTTTCCATTTTCCATTGAGCTGCACATTTACATATCTTAAATGTGAAATTTTCTAATACAGTATTGCCCTGCTTCGTATGAGTGACCTCAGGATGGAACTGCAATGCATAAAGAGGTTTTTGGGTATGCTCCATGGCAGCTATTGGAGCTGAAGTGGTTGAAGCAATTAAATTAAATTCATCTGGCAGAGTTGATACATGATCTCCGTGACTCATCCATACATCAATTAAGGATCCAGAGCTAAACCCATCAAAGAGCAAAGATGATTTTTCCAAAAAAATTTGGGCATGGCCAAATTCTTTATTTTTTGAGGAAGAAACTTGCCCCCCAAATTGCTCTGCAAGAGTTTGCATCCCATAACAAATACCTAGAACAGGCACACCTAATTCAAAAATAATTTCAGGGATTCTTGGAGTGTTAGATGCAGTAACTGACTCAGGACCTCCAGATAAAATTACTCCTTTTGGACTAAGAGATTTAATTTTTTCAGTTGAAACATCCCACGGAAGGATTACCGAAAAAACATTTAACTCTCTTATTCTTCTTGCAATAAGTTGAGTATATTGAGAGCCAAAATCTAATACCAAAACCGTGTCAATATTTTTCTTATCTAACGAGAGGTTTTTGGAATTGCTCATGCTTAATAGTGAGTAAATGAAAAGATTTATATTATAAAGGAAACTATATTAAATCTTTCTTAAGGTATAAAAGGTTTAATTTTTTTAACAAGTTCGGATAGTTCAGGCTTAAACTGAATAATTTCATCCATTGATAAACCCTCAAGCTCATGAGGAAAGACAAGCCATTTCTCAGTTTCATGAATGTAAAAGTCAGGTTTTCTGTCTGTTTTGTTTTTCTTTGGCTTGAAGTATGGGGTGGCAACTTTAATTTCAGGCGTATTTTTTTTACAAGCAGTTTGCAAGTCTAAGATTATTTTTTGAATAGATATACCCGTATCATGAACATCATCAACGATTAGAAGTGAATCCTCCGATTCAACCTGTTTAATAACATAGTTAAGGCCATAAACTTGAACCTGATTATCCCTCTCATCTATTCCTTTATAGTGAGAAGTACGAATTGCAATATGGTCGGAGGGCACGCCAAGGACATCTAAAAACTCTTGAACAGCTATACCAATTGGGGCTCCACCTCTCCAAACGCCAATAATGTAATTTGGTCTGTAACCGCTTTCATAAACTTGCCAAGCAAGTTTGAATGAGTCTCTTAATAGATCTTCTGCTTGAATAAATAATTTATCCATTGGTTATTAAATAACTAAATTAATAGCTCATACTCAATCGCACCATAAATTGACGAGGCGGAATAAGCTCTAATCCGGTTGCAGCTACACCAAAGACATCAGTCATACTGGAATTGACACCATCTTCATCAGTCGCATTAAGAATCTTGAAGTCTAGCCCCCACTTATCCCCTACAAAATCAATGCTAGCAGTGAGATTTAATAAATCATACGAATCAATGGCATCAACAATAGAGTTATTAGAGACTCTTTGTTGGAAGTCTCCTCTATGAATGTACTGCATTATCCCAGTAAAAATACTTCCCGAAGCAAGCGCTGTTTCATAGGTGAGACTAATGTCAGCTGAAAACTCTGGACTTTTTGCTAACTCGTTACCCTTAACATTTTCTCTTAAACCATATCGAAGATCCTCTTGACCAAAGAAATACTGATATGCATCAACATTATCTAAAACCATGTAGTCTGAAGTAACCTCAGAATCAAGGAATGAAAAATTCATATCTAAGACAAATGAATCAGTTAACAGCCCTTTAAACTCAACCTCGAGCCCTGACATTTCTGATTCAGGAATATTTGCTACCCCACCTCTGTATGGATCTGGGTCGGTAGCCTGAAATTGAAGATTTTCATATGTATAAGAAAAAACTGCAATATTTGCACGCGCCCTTCCATCCATTAAGTCAGTTTTTAGACCAAACTCAATTGAGTCGACTGTCTCAGCTTCAAAAGTAGGAAAAACAAGAGCTGGAGCTATTGGTCTTTCGGCAGCAGCATCTTCAGCCTCTGTAAAACCAAAAGTTAAATTACTTCCACCAGGCTTGAAACCTCTTGCAAAGGATAGGTAAGCCATTGCTGAATCAGATAAGTCTAATTCACCGGTTATCTTTCCAGTCGTTTCGTCTGATGTGCCCTTTTCTGTAAAAGTCTCTACATTAAAAAAGTTTGTTACATTGGTTTCGAATGTATCTTCTGAATATCTCATACCAGCAACTAAACGAAACTCATCGCTGATGCTATATGTTCCTTGCCCATAAAATGAATATGATTCTCTTGTCGGAAGTGCGTCAGTCACAAAATCCCAGTCAGCTCCAAAAACATCAAACCTGCCAGGGATACCATAATCATGAGTGTAGCAATATGCTGGATTGGCAAAGGGCTCTCCACATAAATATCTTAATTGACCAGTCAAGTCATTATCTCTATAGCCGCGGATAGTATTTTCAATTTCATGCTCCATGTAAAAAGCACCTATTGTCCAATCAAGCTTTCCATTGAGAATAGGTTCATTAGAGATTAAATTAATTTCCAACGTAGTTGTATCCACAACAGAGGTTTCTGGATTGAATTCAGCTCTTTGATAGCGCGCATATTTGCACTCATCAGGTTGCGGGAAGATTTGTATACAAGTCTCTTGGACTGGAGGTAGTCCAGGAATAGATTTAACAAAGTCGCCATAGTTATGTCTATCATTATCCCTTACAACCAAAATATCATCCTCTTGAATACTAGCCATGGCTTTAAGAGATGCAAACCCTAAATCAGATTCATAAATTGCAGCAAAAACTGAGGATGTTAGCTCATGTTTAGATAGAGTATCTTGAGATAACTTTCTGATGTTTGGAGTTGGGTCATCTATACCCCTCATAGCTGAACCATTTCTATCAACCTCAAAAAATTGTCCAAAGAATCGTAAGCTTGAGTTCGCATCCAAATCAATAAGTAAGTCTGCACGCAAACTAGTGCTACTTGCGTCATCTAAGTCTTGCCCAGTAAAAATGTTATCACTAAAACCATCTCTCTCGGTGATTGCAAAAGAGACTCTAGCAGCAACATTTGAGGCAAGGGGAATATTATTAGATGTGCGAAACTTTGTTAATCCAAAATTACCAAAGGTAATGTCAGATTTACCTAAATACTCATCCATTGATGGTTTTTTGCTAATAACATTAATAGCACCACCGGTTGAGTTTTGACCAAATAGGGTTCCTTGTGGTCCTCTAATAACTTCAATCCTATCAACATCAATAAAATCAGTCTGGAGTGCAAATGGAGAGGCAATAAAAATTCCATCCATGTGAAATGCTACTGATGGAGCCGCAATAGCATTTTGATTCGTCTCATTACCAACCCCCCTAATAGAAATAACAGTTTTGTAACCCTCATTTTTAGCAACAGTTACTCCTGGAACGATGGCGCTCAAATCTACCATTGATTCAATATTTTTAGAT
>Ga0255759_10000461_pt1 | contig 37016 bp, 60 predicted proteins | sample 101ome_20_FD_179959 | JGI IMG/M metagenome (GOLD analysis project Ga0255759, IMG submission 179959) | Coastal salt marsh microbial communities from the Groves Creek Marsh, Skidaway Island, Georgia - 101404AT metaG (version 2) | ecosystem: Environmental > Aquatic > Marine > Intertidal zone >... | reverse complement strand
ACAAGTGACAGACGTGTATATGGCTTTACAGTAGATGTATACAAAGCAGAAGAAGCAGATGATACATTTAGCTTTTGGATAACAGAAGAACAATTTGAACAAATTGGATAAAAAAAGAGGTTGACAACAACTGTGTGCGGCGCTATACTGTACACAGTTAAACAATAAAGCAAAGAGGGCAAACTATGCAAAAAGCAAACTACACTTTTGAAACACACGGCGACGGCTTGTGGGGTTGCGACGAACGCACTGTAACAATTACAGGCTTTAATGTAGAACGCTATACAGCAGAAGACGCTGCGGAGTACGACTGGTGCGAAGAAGGCGACATTATGCATGTGAGCGTAATGCACGACAGCACTTGGGATGTATACACAGACAAGGGCTTTAGAGAAGCTGCACGTTTTGTGACAGGCATTGCAGACTTAGACTTTACAGAGCAAGGCATGCAAGAGGACGGCATAGCAAGCATGGAAGTGTAAAAAAGAGGTTGACAAGCACTGTAGTTTTTGCTATAGTGCTTGTATAACGTAACGCAAACGGAGGGCAATATGTTTGCTGTAGTAGATTTCGACCGTCAAAAAAGTTTCTTCTTCACCGACTTCCAAACCGCATCCGACTTTATTACACAGTATCCGGTTATCCAAAACACTGTAGTAGTAGATTTTTCGGAACAGTATCCGGAAGTAGAATTATTGTAAAAAAGAGGTTGACAACTGTATGCATATGTGTTATACTGTGCATACAGTTTAATAATTAGGAGGGCAATCCAAATGTATACAGTTGAACTTTATAAAGCAGACCGCAGAAAGAAATCCGGAGAGCGTCTAGAGCGTAAGACGGACCACACCACACACAGTCGTGAGGTGCTTGAAGAGGTCTACACCACCAAGTATCCTGCCAACAAGGGATACCGTTTTGAAATTCACAAGACCATGGTAACCAAGCGTAGTGCAATGGCTCCATTCAACGAGTTCGAAGAGCGTTATGATACGCCTTACTACTGTTCACCTAGTTCAGAAACCTACTGGAGTATGTGATGGGATCTATTTCGTTTAGACAGTTCTGCACAGAAAAGTGGTATGAACACCGAGACGAACTCATGTTGTGGGAGCAGAAACTCCCACAGTATGACGCTGACTACTACTTCAGCAAGCACAAATGGTTCCTTAAAAACATCTACAAGGTAGAAATTTTAGGGGTTGACAAACGCTCACAGTGAGCATATAATAGTATTTTAATTAGGCAAGGAGGGCAAAATGCCAAATTGGTGTAATAACACAATCGAAATCAAAGGTCCAACAGAGACCATCAAAACGCTTTGGGAAGAAGCAACAGCGGAAGGCGACGATACAGGTCTGCTGAATGCGATGCATCCGATGCCCAAAGAACTCAACGACACAACCTCACCGAGTGATGGGCCGAACTGGTATGACTGGCGTGTGAACAACTGGGGGACCAAGTGGGAGATCTCCACAGAAGGACTCGAGTTCCACGACCACGGTGACGGCACAGCAGAGATCACTGGTTGGTTTGACAGTGCTTGGGCACCACCTATTGGTGCGTATGAACACTTCTCTGACATGATGGACAACTGTCACATCGAAGCCTACTACGAAGAAGGTGGTATGGACTTTGCTGGTCATTGGAGCACCGACGGTGGAGATGACTATATAGAAGACATCTCCGAATATGCTCGACAGAAGATCCAGACCGGTGATAGTGGTAGCGATCTCTATGACATGCTCGACGAACACTTTGATATGACCGAGTATCGCAGAGAGTATATCGAAGAAGAAATTATGGAAGACGGAGAGCCAGCATAATGGAGTTCACATTCGATTTTGACAAAGACCTAGCCAAGTTCTCGGAAGAAGAACTGGCGGGTCTACTCCGTGAACTACAGCAACAGCACGTGAATGGTGGTGTTGGCACTAAGGATATCCAATTCAAGAACTATGTAGAAGACCTCTATGTTCGCAAGCAACTGGACATCGATCCTGAGATCGATGATGCGTTTGGCGGAATGAATGCGGAAGAATTTTTCAAAAAAGAGGTTGACAAAGACAGCCAGTGATGGTATACTGTATACATAGTTAGAAAACAGAGGGTAAAGCAAATGGCAAATTTCCGTAACGTAGCACTAGAGCTTGTTGAGAATGGCATCGTATCAGCAGAGGAAATGCTGACTATGGCGCTCAAGTATATGAGCAATGATGATGTTGAGGACATGCTCGACTGTAACGAGTTGAGTGAACGCTTCTTTGAGGATGACGATGATGGTCAGCCTACTTGGGAGCAAGAATGGGCAGACTTCGGAGAGGAGTATTAAAATGAGGAACGATAGTTGGATCCAGATTGGGATCTACGCCGTAGCGGCTGTGATCCTGTTTGGGATGGTAGGTTGGTATACCTACTTCGTTTGGAGTGACTGTTTGGGAGAGAACAGCGTCCTAACCTGTATGCGGATGTTGGGTCGATAATGGAACAGCAGATACAACTACTAGAGCAACTGATCCCGTTCATCCAGTTCGGGTTCGTTGCAGGTCTTGTGATCGCTGTTGTAGTAGGAGCAGGCCGTTTGGGCTTTCGATTCGCTCCCTACATTATTGCGGCGGCATTAATTATCTATCTTTTCTTTTAAAAAAGGGGTTGACAGCATCAGAGAATGGTGCTATAGTATACGTATAAATTGAAACGCCTAAGGAGGGCTCCATAAATGGCAACACGTTCAAACATCGCATATCAAACGCCGGAAGGCAAAATCCGTTCAATCTACGCACACTGGGATGGTTATCCTGAGTGCAACGGCAAGATCCTTGTAGACAACTACACGGACATCGAAAAGATTAAAGCTCTAATCGAGCTAGGTTCTGTTTCCGCACTAGGTGCTGAAATTGGTGAACAGCAAGACTTCGATGATCGCTCTAGTCATAAGAAAGAGTGGACACTTGCATATCATCGCGATCGCGGCGAAGAGCTTGTGATTAACGAGTACGACGACATTCCTAGCTGGATCGCAGACATGGAAGAGTACGCATATCTTTGGAACGGCAACGAATGGATCGTTAACGACCACGGTGAAACACGCGGAGGCTTTCCTGTGTTTGACTTTGTCGAAACCAAAATGCGCCCAGATGTTGTAAAAGAAATTTGGGGATAATGGCAAATTAGGGGTTGACATTGCTCAGCCCCTTTGCTATACTAGTAGAGTAAGTTAACAAAGCAGAGGGCTTTATATGACAAATCTAGTAACGAAGGCAAGCGAACTGATCTACCAAATGGATTCAGATCAGATCAACCAGGTGGTGGAAGCCATCAAACTCAAACGTACACACCTAGCCAAGACTATGGCTCGAAGCGTAAAGGTGGGCGACATTGTGTCGTTCGAAGGACGCCAAGGCCCACTTCAGGGCAAGGTGCTCAAGGTGAATCAAAAGACTTTGGTTGTAGACGTAGGCGGCGGTTGTCGTTGGAAGGTCACAGCGTCTTTGGTTACGCCTTTGGCAATTGGAGCATAGCATGGTAGACCAGCTGAAGCTCAAAGAACGTCTGGAGGGCCTACTCAGGGTCCTCCCACACAATCCAGACCTAGCGGCTCAGATCATAGAGTTTATGATCGATGAGATCGATCTACAGGTCGAACAGTTCGAGAAGGAGAACGAACCAGCATAACTTTACCGGGCCTATAGCTCAATTGGTTAGAGCGCCGGACTCATAATCCGTAGGTTCCAGGTTCAAGTCCTGGTGGGCCCACCATTCCGCCCTTAGCTCAACTGGATAGAGCAACGGCCTTCTAAGCCGTAGGTTGCAGGTTCGAGTCCTGCAGGGCGGGCCAATAACGCCTCCTTGGTGGAATAGGTAGACACAAGAGACTTAAAATCTCTCGCTGATAACAGCGTCCCGGTTCGAGTCCGGGAGGAGGCACCAAAACTTTTTTAAAAAAGTGGTTGACAAAAGCTCAAATGAGTGTATAATGTAACACATAGTATGAAAATAGATTCATGCTAGTAAACTTAAATTTCTATTAATAGGAGTAGATAAATGGCTTTTACGAAAATTAAAACCAACCAAAAGACCTTCCTCGAGAACTATCTCAGAGGTACAGGCAAAACTTTGACTGCCGCTGATGCGAAAGCAAGGTTCGGTATCACTCAGCTACCAGCTAGAATGAGTGAGTTTAGAGCAGCTGGTCTTAATGTTAAGACTGACGTAGCGACTACTGGCAAGACTAGATATTCTGTCACAGCTAGAGACGTAAACGGTTCAAGAGCTAAAATCTTTTCGTAAGATTTTAGATGCTCGGGGCGTCCTGAGGGGCGCCCTTTTTTTCTTCTTTTTTTCTCTTTTTTCTTCTTTTTTCGGTTGACAACTGTAGGCACTGGTGCTATATTATTAGTATAGGGCAACAAAGAAAGGGCCACACAATGATTAAGGTACATAACAGAGCTTACCGCAATTCCGAAGCACGTTACATTCCACTAGACGAAGTGAACATTGTAACACAGAAGATTGATACCTTTACTGGTGCACCTTACATCCTATTTGAGCACAAGGACTATCCACTAGGTGCTTTGAGTGCTACATTTGACGGCACATATTGGGACTGTGATTTAGATTAAATTAGGGGTTGACAAACTCCCTAATTGAGGGTATACTGTATATAACAGTTAGACAAACGGAGGGCAATCCATGTCAAAGCAAGAAGCACTATATCGTTTAGAAGAGATCCAAGCAGAACTAGAAGAGCTTGGTCGCGAAGCGGCAATGATCTTTCAACAAGAGTTTCCAGACCAATACAGCACAGGTGAAGCATACGGTGCATTCACATTTGGCTCTAGCTGGAACTCATACAACACTACGCTAGAGACTCTGATAGAGAGTGCCAAGCGCGGCGAAGAGGACTATGCATAATGGCATACTACACCTACACCAAAGCACCAATCGGAGCGTTCGTTGAGAAAGAGGTGGGCAACACCTTTGAATATTCCATCAACGACTGTCCGAACTTTGAAGGCAACCGCGAATACTACCCGCACATCGTTTGGGTAGGTGACCGTCAGATTGGTGGACAGCAAGGCTATCGCTATGCGAATGTCAAGAAGACCGTGTGCTATATTATAGTAGACGAGGACGAGGGTGGTCCTGTGCTAGAGCGTTGGTTCCTAAAAAAGAACACAGAATATCTAAATTAGGGGTTGACATATCTCTTGTCAGGTGCTATAGTATACACATAATGAAAGAGAGGGCAAACATGTACAGATACGCAGGATATGCATTGGCAACGACTCTGCTGTTAGGTAGTTTCTTTTACTCACTTAATTCAGCATTGAGCATGCCAGATGTTCACTTTTCATACTCAACTGGTGAGTGTGTAGAAGTCATCAACTACACAGACGAGGTATTCGCTTGTGATAACTACCCAAAAAAATATAACCACGTTTGGGTAGAATAGGGGTTGACAAAGAGATAATTGATGCTATACTATATGTATAGTTAGGGCAAACAGAAAGAGGGTAATATGAAATTTGTAGTAATGACACAGACACTTGAGAACTACGGCGCACACTGTGAGTCGGGCAAGTATGCCGAAGGGCATTCATACTGGAAGTTCAAGGGTGGTTCCAACTACATCGTGGACGGCGTCGATCGTCCTGCGGATGCTATGGCATTCGTTATGGCTGCTTTCGCAGAGAATTCCCTAGGTTATAAAGAGTTTCCGATCGAAGTGAAACACTTCGAGGAATGGGTAAACGACCTCCCAGAGGACAAAGACTATGCTGACTTCATTAAGGAGACAGCTCTATGTGTGAGTCCTGCAACGGGTCGCAACTTTGAGAAAGGAGTAGCATAATGGCTATTATAACTAAAATGATGCATTCAGACGGCGGACATGGCTGGCTGGCTGTAAAAACAAAAGAGCTGCATGAGCTCGGGATTGCTGATAAGATCACATCCTATTCATTCTACAAAGGTAAGACTACTTACCTAGAAGAAGACCAAGACGCAACGACTTATGTCAAGGCGCAAGAAGCACTGGGCAACACTGTCCAGATCAAAGAAGGCAAGAACTGGGAAGTATGCCCAGTCAGATACTTCAAGAGGTATGAAGCACCTCAACCGGTAGTGGTGTCACAAGAAGCCATCGACACCGCGTTCGAAGCTGGTCATCCGAACGTACAGTTCGAAGATGTTGATCAGGAGACTCTGGACAAGGAGTTTGCATAATGGCATTGTGTCCTGCATGTTTCAAGAATGACAAAGAGTTCTTTGCGACTACCTGTCATAACTGTAACAGCAGGATACCGTTCACCACTCAGGTGCTTTACAGCACCTTGAGTGCGGTGTTTACCTTTGGAGCATTTTTTGGAATATTATGGTTAATTTTTGGTTGACCACAAAGACATTTGGTGCTATAGTATACACATAATTTAACGCAACACAGCGAGGGCAATATGCAAAAAGTAAAAATGAAAGAGGGCTTCTACAAGATTAGAGGCAAAGACGTGGACATGACAGGTATGGTATTTCCACTAGTTAACGAGTTCAAAATAGGTTCCAGTGGTGGCTACGTCACGGTTGATGGTACCGCGGTAGCAGGGTTTCCTGATCGTAATATCAAGATCAAATGTGAGAGCCCACGCAGCTATGAGCTAGTCGACGGCTCCGTAGCCACCACGAAGCGAGAAGAGACTGACGAAGAGACTATCGAACGACTACGTGAGCGTTTCGATATGCTCGAAGACATGACCAAAGCCTGCAAGCGAGGAGATGTACGTGCTATGATCGTATCAGGTCCTCCAGGTGTAGGTAAGTCACACGGTGTCGAGAAGGTTCTGGGCAAGCATGAATTAATTGCGCAACTTGGAGATCGTCCTGCGAAGTATCAGGTAGTCAAAGGTGCAATGAGTGCGATTGGTTTGTATTGCAAGCTCTTCAACTATGCAGACAAAGACAATGTACTAGTGTTCGATGACTGTGACTCAGTATTCAGCGACGAGCTTAGCCTTAATATTTTGAAGGCAGCACTAGACAGCAAGAAGACACGTAAGATCCATTGGAACACTGATAGTTTCAAGCTGCGTAACGAAGGTGTGCCGGATTCATTCGAGTTCAAAGGCGGTGCAATCTTTATCACCAACATCAAGTTCGAAAACGTTAAGAGCAAGAAGATGCGTGATCACCTAGAAGCATTAGAATCACGTTGCCACTACATTGACTTGACGATCGATACTGATCGAGAGAAGATGCTGCGTATCAAACAGATTGTGACTGATGGTATGCTAGATGACTATGGTCTGTCAGATGAAGTTGTACAAGAGATTGTCGACTACATCGATATCAACAAGACCAAGTTGAGAGAATTGAGTTTGCGTACTGTTCTAAAGGTAGCAGACTTGGCCAAGGCATTCCCTACCAAGTGGGAAGCAATGGCAGAGAATACAGTGATGAGTCGAGCATGATGCTCCTCTCACTGTTAGGTCCGAAACGGGGTGCCCTCCCCCAATGGACCGAGCAAGGCAAGTGGACCGCCCTCATCCACGAGCCTAGGTGCAACAGAATCGCGTAGCCCTCACGCTCTGTGTACCGGGAAGAACCTCGCCTAGTGCGGGGTTTTTCTTTTTTAAAATTAGGGGTTGACAGCACAGGGGTTTGAGGCTATACTGTATACATAAATTGCAAAACGGAGGGCAAACCATGCAAATGATCACACAAAGCAGAGAGCTTCAATACAACATGTTCTCAGAAGAGGGAAACCTTAAAGTCCACCAGCTGGTACAACAAGCACGTGAATACGCAGGCCTCGACGGTCCAATTAACCCTGTAGAGCAAGCGTGGAACTGGTTGCTAAACGAGTTGGACGCACTAAGCAACACAGAGGGCTTTGAAGAAGCATCGGATACAGCGGTACGTGAAGCCGCATATGATCGCTTCATTTAGGGGTTGACAAACGAGAGGCTAGACCTTATAATAGTTGTATATTAATTAAAAAGTGTGAGGGCACAAAATATGAAAAACTTTACTATAACCGTAATCCATGCAAGTTTCCTAGAAGAGGGCGAAACTCCTAAGGCTGTTGCAAGAGTGACAACCTCAGGCATGGATCTATTTGAAGCCACCGAGTATGCTTACAGATACACCAACAATGTTGATGGTAGCTGGAGCATGAAGATCGGTGCTGACGCTAACGATGATGTAGAAGTCCTAGCACCACTTATCCAACACGAAGGCAAGGCTTATGGCCTAAGAAGCACAAGCGTTGGTGATGTGATGATCGTAGACGACGGCGAAGGCTTTGTTGATACATTCCGTGTAGCAGGCATGGGCTTTGAACCCTGTGACGCAATCGACTATGACATAGTTGATCCGCAAACATTCTCAACCACTAGCGTGTTAGCATAATGGATTGGGAGTATGAAGAGTGTGAAGAGTGTTGTGGCAACGGCTACGACCTCGACACATACTACTTCGGTAGTGACTATGATGAAGCTGGCACTGAGACAGACTGTTCAGCATGCGGCGGCACTGGAGAACAACCCCTAGACAATTAGGGGTTGACACACACTCTGTAGAGTGTATAATATACAGTATAAATTAACAAAGAGGGCAAGACATATGTTAGATCAATACACAGTAGAAGACTTCAAAGTAATCTTTAACCGGGCACAGGCTGCCGCTACAGCACGAAGCGAGCAGGAGTACAACAAGTACGGCACTGACCAAGTAGGTGCTTGTGGCTTTGCTTGGGTAAACATTATGGGCGCAGATGGCAAGCGTATTAAAGGCAACACCAAGCTGGGCAAGAAGCTGAAGGCAGCAGGCATTGACAGAGACTGGCAAGGCATATACAGTCAGTGGTGTAACTGGTACGGTGGACAGAACATAGACATTAAGGAAGCTGGTGCACGTGAGTATGCTCGTGTGCTAGAAGGCTACGGCTTTACAGCATACGCAGGCAGTCGACTAGACTAGTCTGCGCCCAAGCGGCTGGGACGAGACCGCACCTACTGTGGGGACACACAGAAAGAAAAATCTTCCTCCGGGGAGATTTTTTTTGAATTTTTTTTCTCGAGGGGGGTCGGGGCTTATAAAAAATCTCTAATAAAATCAAGCACTTAGCGTTAGTCCTAAAAAAAATGGGGTGAGTTAGAATCACCACCTCGAATCTGTAAGTACTTCCCTAGAATTTTTTGCGCGGCAATTTTTTTTGGTTGCAGGACCCATTTCGGCCTCTCACTAGCTGTAGCACGAGTACAGCGAGTGCTGGTCTTTAGACCGTTACATACTGTAAGTAAGGTGAGTTACGTTCATTCCAAGTCATTGCCCACAGTACATAGTGTTTGGTACGCATACGCATTCGTCTACTACCGTTACTCATATAGCTCAGTACGTACGGATAGCGACCGCATGTACGATTAAGTTCTTGCTTGATCAGCTTGTTTACAGCTATCTGTGTAGGTTCATGATCACTGTATGCAAACAGTATTTCAGTATATGCTACTTCATTTCCCATTCGCGTAGTGCTCCGTACACTCGTTCAGCTTCATTGCGTGTAAGTGCAAAGTCTCTCATCAGCACTGTAAGAAACTGTTCAGGTTCAGTAGGATGTCCTTGTTGCTGTTGCGTGAATGCTTGATACGCTTCTAGTTGCTCTAGTGTGTACATGTTTTGTGCTCCTCAGTGTAAATACTTATATGTACTATTTAACACTGGAATATCCTGACAGTACCAGCGATATGATGCGTGACATTAATACGTTTGCATTTGCTACTGATCTACTGTTGCGAGGAATATACTGTGATCAACCTGATGAGTGTACACTAGTGTTTGACAGCGAGCAAGACTCAGTGTACGCATCCTTGTTATATTCAGGTTCAGCTATCACTACGCTGTCAAAAACGCCATCTTTGAACTAACCATGCTTTAAGGGCTATTACAGCGCACTGTACGGGGCGTATACGCATGGTTGTATCAAAACAGAGTTAATATGTGTGTATAGTATCTTTGTACTGTCGCTACCGTTTTTTGCGTTGCAAACGCTTCGCGCTGTCGGAAATCTGCGCTAACCGCAAGCGGCTTTTTCTCGCGCAGGCGGCTTCGCCGTTATAAATACTATGGGGACGCACACAGTTGCGTTAAAACTCACTCTTTATATATAAGGAGTCTGTAATGAAAACTTTTTTAGTATCATTACTGGGCTTAATAGTAGTAGCTTCATGCGCTTCAGTAGGAGCGGTAATTGAAGGTGGAAAACAATTTACAACAGGTGTAGTTGATGGTGCTGTAAAAGGATCAGCAACTGTGGTATCAGCCGTAGCTGATGATGTTGTAAGTGTTGGTGAATTTGCTGTTAATACAACAGCTGGTATAGTTGAAACTGTAGCAGAAGAAGTAGACAAGCAGACTGACGAACTACAATCTAAGCCTGAATAAACCAAGCTCGGGGAGTGCTTGACTCCCCACCCTGTGCTAAATACTGTTGTGAAAAGGGGAACTGTCTTGTTATTCCTGGCACTGTTAACTTCAGTGGCCTCTGCTAGTGAACCTGAAAGCACACCCGAATCAGAAGTATACATACCACCCATTGATGTTAGACTTGAACTGGCACAACTGTCACCACTGTACACAATAGAGCAAGAGCGATTGCCATATGAGCCCTCTACGGAGTTCATAGGCGTAGACTTTGGTCCTCGTAGAATACTACCTGATCTTGAATTTCGTGAACCTGCTGATCGAGGCATGCTGTTTACGTTTTATCTGCTGCAGGTGTTGGATGTTGCTACTACAGCATATGCTGTAGATCGGTTTGACTGTGTACGTGAAGTAAATCCAATGTTACCACACAAGCCGTCAGTGGAAGAACTTATACTGTTTAAGAGTCTGCCCTTATGGTTCATACACAGCCTTGAACCCACAACACAAGAACTAGCACCTGCTACTGGTATAACAGCCGCGGTAGTTGCCAATAACTTTGATGTAATCTATCGAGCTCGACGCAGCTGTCCATAAACTTCACAGACTCTGCGCTCATACTCTTCAGGATCAAATGTAATGTCATCTGCTAGTCGTTGATATAGCTCGCGCATACGGTCAGGTGTGTCTGGGCTACGTGCTATGCGATCCAGTGTTTGCTGTCGCTTCCTTTGACGCTGTATATCAAACGGTCCCATCTCGATCTAGTCTATCCTGCCACTGTAATAGAAACAGTGTTGCTTCTCTTGTGTCGTGTATGTCAACATAAAAGTCTACTCGCTTGTACATGTCTTCTGGAAGAGTTCTACTGTTATAGCGTCTCTGTACTACATCACCTGCACTGTTCATGGCATTCCAAAGTTCCTCGCTATAATTCATCTGGAAGTATAATATTTCTAGTCGCTCGTTGTGTGTCCACTTGCATTCAATGTGTCCACAGTACAATCTCATACTGTATACTCAAAGTTTTGACAGGTATCGCCTCGTCCTATTAGACTAGCACCATTACTGATATGAAAACGTTCAGCCATTTCAGTAAGCGGACTTAGTGTTACATAGCGTTCACAGTTTCGTGTCTGCTTGATGTGATCTGCTACGTCAAACACTATCTGTCGACCTGCGCCTCGTGCGTAACTCCACACAGTATAAAATACCGCTACACTATCACCCGTGTGTGCTAACTCACTTTCATCTAAGGGCACTCTATCTGTGTATGCTACACAGATAATTGCTTGCGGCTTAGAGTCAGGTTCATCAAACTCTGCGTATTGATCTTCATATAGTGCATATACTTCTCTACCCTCTTGCATGCGCCATTCTGCAGGAATGTGCGGACGAACAGGATCTTCTAGTATGAGGTCATAGTGTTCTGGTTGTAACAGTGATAGCAAGACATTTTTCCTTCCGTTATTTTAAATATTTACCGGTGTAGGTTATTCGCTACCTAGATTATTGAGAAACTGTTTTAGTTTGGTTGAGTCAGCTTCTGCACGAATTTTACCTACAGTGCCGCCATCTGCTGGATCTGCATCTTCATTAACAGTCGGTGTACTAGCACTACGTTTTAAACTATCATAGATAGTTGACTTATTAGTTCCATAGTTATTTGTGTCGTCTTCATCTTCTGCAAGATCTCTAATACGCAAACTGTCTACATCGAACTCTAGATCTACTTTTGCACCAACACCTGAACTTGAACGTGTCTTCATTAACTGTATCTGATAACGTCCACGCTCACGCATTGCTCTACTTGTAAAGATACCAATCACATTGTCTGCTGTTTGGATCTTACTTAGACCGCCTGAGATATGACTGTGATCAAATTCAATTTCTTCAACACTTGCTCTGTTTAACTGTGATGCTGTAACAAACACTGTGTTAATTTCCATTGCTAGATTACGTAGCTCTTCCGATACAAACTTGTCTTTAATAAACAAGTTCTCTGCACTAACCTTAGCCCCATTAGGCATAAGCAAGTCTAAGTAGTCAATTAACAGTACGTCTACCTTACGTCCTGTTTTAATTTCATATTCTTTAATGTAGGCCCTTACATCATTTGGAGTCTTACCACTGGGCATGTACTTAACCTGCATGGCTCCAGCCTTCTTGCCAATCATCTTTACCTTCATCTCAACATCTTCAATGCTCTTGAAAATGTCACGTGTAGGAATATCAGTGACCATTGCATCGACCCTCATACTAACAAGCTCTTCACTAAGCTCTAGGGTCAAATATAAAACGTTCATGCCTGCCAAGGCCCAGTTAACTCCTAGGTTTGCCAAGAACAAACTCTTACCAGCCCCCGAGCCACCTGCAAAGATATTAAGTTCACCTCGGTTGAACCCACCAAATAATTTCTTATCTAAACTCTTCCATCCTGTGCTAACCTGTCCGTTGTTGTCTTTGATTGCTTCGAGCCTTGCTCTAGGGTCCTTCCAATAGTCAGTACCCAAGTCTTTTTGCAATCCAATTTGTACAGCCTTCTTAACTAGATCTTCGCAACTACCATACTCGCCCTTTTCAAGTAGGTCTGCACTTTTTAAAATTGCACTCTCTAGTGCTTTGTGTCTGCTAAACGTTTCAAATTCTGCTAGTAGCCAATCAAAATGTTCTTCTTTTAAATCGCCTGGGTGCTTTAAATCTGCTTTTGTTGCTGCATTGATCATATCAAATGTAGGCATAGCATTATGTTCGCTAACATAGTTTGTTAAAAACTTTGCTGGCTCTTGTAGACGTCTATCAAATGCTGAAGGGTCAAATACAGCCTGACACCTTACAAATGTCTCTGCATCAGTCATCATCATTTCTAGATATACTTTTTGTATATCATAACCGTAGTCTGTGTTTTGTCTTGTGCTCATTCGTTCTCTGCCCTAATTGGGGATAGTTCTTCTACTGTAATTATACTTTGTACTGGCATCTTCTGCACCACTTTCGGCTGTTCTTTATCTATAGAATATAGATACAGTATTGCTAATATTAAAAGAATACCTATTGTTCGAACCATTTCTTTGCCTTCAATCTAATTTTTAACGGTGATGTTTCTGCATGTGTTGCAATACTATGTAACGTATATAGTCTGCCATAACGATGTACAGCATCTCCTATGTCATTTATTTCCTGAGACCAATCAGGCATACTTACTCCCCAACCTAGATCAATTGCTTGCTCTACTAATTTTTTACCTGCATCATCTCTGTCTGGACACACTATAACATCTTTGTTAAGTTTGTTTATTAGCATTGCTTGCTGATCTTTTATCTCACTTCCTAATAGTGCTACACCTTCAATATGCAGAGCATCAATTGGACCTTCGCATACAATACAAAATACTTTGTTATATCTTTGTTCATCAAGATTAAAAACAAAGCCAGGTTGTTGTTCACTAAGATATTTAGGTTGTCCATCTTTTATCTTTCTAGCTGTCCAGCCTACTATCCTGCCTTCATAAAAGAAAGGCACTATCAGTCTATCTCTATATGCAAGACTAGGTGTCCAATAGTAGTCTGTGTCGTCTAAAGATAAGTTTCGTGACGCCATATACTCTAGCACTTTGAGTAAATGGGGACCAGGGTCTACAGCGTCAGCGATTTTTACAGCATCCTCTGGCAAAGGCACTGTGTTAAATGTCGGGAGTTGAGTTGTTACCCCACGTGCTTCAACACCTTCGTTTTCTCTCATCACGTCTAGTGCTACCTTGTTGATTACATCATCAGGTGTTCCTATCCATTGTAAGAACTTACGCATTTTGTGTGACAAGTTACGCCCAGGTTGCCAAGAAGCCTTATAGCCACAGTTAAAACAATGATAACTTATGCCATCCCCTTCTTGTATAATACCACCACGCAATTTAGTATCACGTGTTTCGCCATTGTGTATGCAACAGGGTGCATTGAATGAAGTCCACCCGCTAGGCGTTGTTTTCCGCTTAGGAGGCAAAAATGTCAGAACTGTTTCAATGACTACACTCATATTGTTAGTATACAGTCAATATAGGTTAAAGTCAAGTAAAAATGCTAGTTTATAAATTAATTTCTTACGAGAATTTTTGTAATTTTATCTGTAGGAGAAACACTAGATTTGAATCTCAAATAGTTATACACACCATTAAAGTTGTAAGCTACAGGTTCTGTTTCTGTTCCTGTAAAAGAAAGAGTTTCTAGATCTGACCATTCGTACAAAGATTGATCTGTTTGGTTTGATATTGACACTTGCACTGTTAAGTTCCCTACATATGAATCTGTGTAAACAGCAAGGGTATGCAATGCTTCATTGCCGTTTATAGCAGGCTCTGCTGTAACTACTTCACTTACATAAACTGTTGTTTGTGGATCTTCTTGAGTAAATGTACTTACTTCATAAGTTGCACGTGGGCCAGGAAATGCCTCTTTGCTTACGTATATTGTTCCTTTTGCATTCAGCTGTTCATCTGCAAACGTTAAAGTTTTATCTTGTGTAGTATCGTCTGTAAGATAAATTGCATAAGATAGGTATTGCTGATCAAGATTAAGAGTGTCCTGATCAGTAATTATAACTTTGAATAGTCCTTTGTTAGCAACTAATACCGTACCAGTGTGTGAAATAACTTGTGTTCTATTTTCGTCAAATGCTACAAAGTGTATTGTTTTGCCTGTTGGGTTAACTGGTTTCTGGTCTGCGTTTAATAATTGGAATTCAAGACTGTTGTCTATTCCGCTATATACTGGTATGTTTCTTTGGTACACTGGTCTATACTCCGTTACAAATCCTGTCACATCCGTGACAAGCCTGGTTCTATTATTGACTAAATATCTAGGTATAAGTGACATATTGTATTTATATAGGATTTAAAACTAACTGATGTTAACAAAAGATATACAAGATAAATTTCCTTTCATTAGTATCGTAAGTTATGGGGGTATAGAATACGTAGGTATTATTATTAATCAAGACCAGTCGGTGACGAGTATGTATGTGTTCAACAATCTAAAATCAGATGTTGAAAAGACTACCTTCCTTGACTTAGGCGAGACATGGTGGTGGGAGTCAAATAGATTAATACCTATAAACATATTTCTAAAACAAGAAATGGAAATATTCAAATACTCAATTATAACAATGAACTCTAAAGATGTTAGAGTAGTATCAGGACCTTGTGTTAACTTAGGAAATCTAAGTGTCAAGCGTGTTAAACGAAAGAACGTTCAGCTTGTAAGAAAGGTCAAATAAATTTAAACCACACATTGTTCGGACCAACATCATATGTTCGAACAAGTTCATTTACAGCCTTGTTAACTCCGGGAAAATCAATATCGTGTCCACTTAGGCATCCGCCGCCATTTATCCTTGTACTATACAATCGTATGTCTTTACTAACACCTTCGTATGAATGATCAGCGTCAATAAAAACTATATCAACTTTAGGAACACGTTCAACTACTACAGCACTTTCGCCGTTAATTGGTATTAGTCTATCGCCGTATTTTTCTTTTACAGTATCATTATAAAATAATCTAATATCTGTATCAACGGCATAAATTTTTAAGTAGGGTATTTTGTCTAGTAAGTAAAATGTTGTACGACCATCTCGCACACCTATTTCGGCCATAGACATATAGCCGTTATCTTTTATTAGGTATTCTAAAAAATATTTTCTATTAGGTTTTCTATTCCATTCAATAGTACGTGGAACATCAATCTTGTGCTTCATCATACAGTTGCTCACATATTAGATTCATGTGTACTATAACAGACATAGCGTATGCAAATGCGTGTGCTTTTTTAAAATAGTATTCACCGTTTGCTGGTTTTGTCCATACTTCTTTGAATATGTTTGTCCAAGTTTCCTTTGCTAGGTGACGCTTTGCTGGACGTATTATTGCTAGTGTTGCGGCTAATTGTTCTACCGAGGTAGGTTTCAATTGTTTCAACAGACTGTCGTGCCCGCTTAGATGAAAGACTTGATCTACAAAGTCCTTGTGCTCCAAAAGTTGCCATATTGGTGTCCTTTCCATTAAATCATTTAAGTGTGTTTCATTTTTAACATCTTTATAAATGCTAACGTTTAGAAAATCTAATTTAAAGTAACCTCGGTCTTCTGCCGTTTTATAATCAAGAGTAGATAAATTGTCTACAGGGTTGTGCGGACATTCTGTTACATATATCCCTGTATTATGTTTTTTATCTTTGTTTAGTCTTGCAACACGATGAGATAGTTTATCTAAAACTATGTCTCTATCTGCAAAGTCTATGTCAATATCTGGCATATCTTTTCTGTTAATTCCTCAAACCATAATTCAGTATGGCCTCTTGTTGTTTCGGCTGCTGTGCCAATTCTAATTCCGCTTGTTTCAACAAAACTTCTAGGATCATTTGGAATACCATTTTTGTTTACTGTGATACCATGTTTTTCTAATAAGTCTGCTGCTTCGCGACCGCTATATCTACTTTCACTTAGATCTAATAATATTATATGAGAATCTGTACCGTTTGTCAAGCATTTAAATCCATTCTTGTTAAAGACATTGCACATAGCTCTAGCGTTCTTGACAACTTGTTTTGCATATTCTTTAAACTCTGGTGTATTTGCTTCGATAAAGCATTGTGCCTTTGCTGCTATAATGTGCATAAGAGGACCACCCTGTGTACCAGGAAATATAGCACTATTAATTTTTTTTGTATACTCCTTATTGTTCCACAGTATAATACCGCCTCTAGGACCGCGTAAGGTCTTGTGTGTTGTACTAGTTACCACGTCCGCATATGCTAGTGGCGAGTCATATGCTCCGCCTGCTACAAGACCGCTGTAGTGCGCCATATCTACCAGTAGTAAAGCACCGTACTTGGTTGCAATTTTTCTAAATACTTCCCAATTAATCTGTCTAGGATATGCACTTGCACCTGCAACAATCATCTTAGGACGATACTCTCTAGCCATCCATTCTACCTTATCATAGTCTAAGTATCCGTTATCTTGTACACCATAACTACATGCACTGTAAATCTTGCCACTTATATTTGGCGGACTACCATGACTTAAATGCCCACCACTTGCTAAATCCATTCCTAGTATGCTATCTCCCGGATTTAGGAATGCTTGATATACCGCTGTATTGGCATTAGCGCCGCTATGTGGTTGTACGTTTGCATAGTTACATTTAAATAGTTTACATAATTCATCTACAGCAAGTGCTTCAATTTCGTCCATGTGTTCGCAACCGTTGTAGTAACGCTTGCCTGGATAACCTTCCGCATATTTGTTAGTAAACACACTACCAGCAAGATCCATTACACTACGACTAGCAAAATTTTCACTTGCAATAAGTTCTATTGTTGATGTTTGCCTATCAACTTCTCTATCTAATATTTCAGCTACTCTACTGTCCATTTTACACCTCTATGTAATTTAAGTTGATGACCATTCTGTAACGTTGGTCTGTGCATGATGTACCTGTATGTTTTGTGTTACAGGGAAATTTTACAAGCCTATTTGCTACGCTTTCTACTTTAGTACCGTCTTCAAACAGTGTATACCCGTCATTAGAGTTAACATAATAAATCGCTGTTGTCATAGATTCGCCTAAGCTATGTGGCTCAATGTCTATATGTAAACCGTGTTCTACTATTTCATTAGTAACAAAATTTATATTTGCTTTTGCCTTCATAAATGTTCCTACTCTTAACTTTGTGTAAAGATCATTTAATAAAGGCATTGCTTCTGATATAATATTTGGATTATAGTAAAACAAATGATATAGTTGCCAGTTGTACTTATCAGGAACAGTTTCTGTTCCTTGTCTTACAGCGTCTCCTATCATCCAAGGAAATGTGTCACTTGTAAGAGCGTCATGTAATTTTTGCCATTCATTTATTGGCAGAAAATTATCAATTACTTTCATTCAAGATTTCCTTCTTCACGCATTTTAGCCCTAATCTTTGTTGCAGAAATATTATGAATGTCTTCACCTAGGTCATGCTGAGTAAAAGTATACCCAACACCCCTGCCGTAACTAATATCGACAATGTTAGGCACTTGTAGAATAATATATTCTTCATTTTCTTTGTATCCTGCTTCCCATAATCCTTGAGCAATATTTGCTTTTACTTGTTGCCAATTAAAGGGATTATCATCTTGTGTCACTGTTCTGCCAGCGCCTGCATCTTCGCCAACAATGCCGCCTACATCGCGGACCATAATACATACTTGTCCAGTTTCAGCAAGTGCTTTTTTAAATAACGCTGTGTGGCCATCATGCCACGGTTGCCAACGGCCCAACATCTGCGCCGTAGGTTTTTTCCAATCAAACATCTTTTTCAACTCCAAACTTGATGTGCTTATACCAAACTCGCTCATGTATATAATACAAAACAAATTTAATAATTAAATCTGCTACAAAGACAGCGCCAACTGCCTTTGGAGGTAAACCAAACATATAAGCAATTATTGCTGTTATTATGCTTGCTATTATGCGCCATGTTACCGCTTTGGCTAAATGTCTAGTCTTTGCTACCATGATCTACCATATATTTAGATACAATTTTAACAAGTTGTTCGTGTGTATCATGAAACCATTCAGATACATGATAATCGTACTGGCCCTTTTCTAGTGGCACATACATTTTATTAGTATCTTCAAAGCGTCCTTCTTTTATAGTATCCATCCATACTACATAGTCCGCACCAAATTCATCTCTTGCTTGCGGGGTAGGTGCAACAAAGTCTGCTACCGCTATTCCGCCTGCTTTTACAACTCCGTCTGCAAGATATCGCATACGTTGAGCTTGTCGTATTCTTCCTTCGGGTGTAAAATCCCAATCGTCGTATTCTTTTCTTATCTCATCTGCATTTAAATGTACAGCCCCTATAAGATTGGAAAATGGTTTTGCTAGTGTAGTTTTACCACTTCCTGGAAGTCCACATATTAATATTTTCATCTTATACTACTTTTAGTTGGCGACGGAGAACTTAAAGCTCTTTGTATTGCTTGTTCTTCGTCATATTTAACTTCTCCATACAAATAATTTTGAAGTTTTCTAATTTGCGCAAGTCTTGGTTTTATCATATCACTAAACTGTAATTCGAATACATCTGGTTGATTACGCCATTCGAGCATACCAAAGTATCCGTCTTTGTTTACTGATGTGTCACCGTGCATCTCTTCTTTAAATCTTTTAATAGACTCTTGATGTTCATCATAAGGTCTAGTTAATAAAATTTTCTTTACATCTTTTAGTGCATTGATATATTTCCCTTCGCAAGGTAAATGCCCTACAGCAAAGCCGTTGTCTGGAATAAGATCTACAATGTCTCCAAAGGAGTTCTCATAGTAAGTCACAGCCTTGATGTAATTTTTTAATTCTTTTTTTGTAGCAAACCGAGGAAGACTCGATCCAACTTGATATACTCTATACTTGTTATTTTTTACGTGCATGTTCGAAGGAACCATATTAAAATTAACAAGTAAATTTGCACACAAATAGGTGCCAGCTTTAGGCTGACTTATTATAAATGCCTTCATAGTTTAGATTCTTTTGCTACTTCTTTTACAAGTGCAACATCACTAGGTGACCTTTTAAATCGCAAAGCCCAATGCTGTGGGTCCATAATATGATAAATCAAAGTCAACTGTTCGTTGCTAAACTTACTTAGCATTTCTTTACCAGACTTACAATTTAAAACGAGCCACGGACTAATTTTTCCATCTTTGATATGCCATGCCGCTCTATTTAAACTACAATAAAAGAAATAATGATTCCATACACTATTGTTTTCCTCTGCCCATTCCATCATAGTCATAACACTACGTTCTAGTGCTGTTTCAACATTTTCTTTCTTGATTAGTTCGATAGCATATTTTTCATACATTTCTTCGCGACACCAGTGGTCAAGTTTTACGCCGCTAGTAACAACATAGTCTATGTATTTCTCTGGATATAATGGTCTGACGTTTGAAACAAAACTACCAAACTTTACAAATGCATTGTAGTATGGAGATTTACAAAAATCATTATATGTTTTATCTTTTCTTGCACCTGCACTTAATTTGTAGAATTGATTAAATGCATAAAAGCCGAGAGTTACACGTTTTTCATTCTTTTGCAAGTGTCTGCGTTTTTGTTCGCACATATGTACAGCAAGAGTTTTTTCTCTAGTGTATCCTGTGTTGCAATATTCGCAAACATATGGTTTAGATTTTGATGTCGATGTCATATTCTTCAGCCAATTGCTTGAGTTCTTTTTTTGTAGATAAGTTTGCAAGGAGTTCAATCTCGTCTTCCTTCATATTAGGATATATTTTTTGCAACAACTTTAAAGCATTAGCAGAAGTATCCCCTGCTTTCTTTTTAAATCCTAGCCAAGGATGAAATTCTATTTTGCCTGTATTGCCCGATGCACATAAAAGTTGCCATTGTAACTTAGGATGTTTAACACCTAGTTCATTCCAATTCTTATTATAATATTCATTTGTTTTAAAGACAGCAAGTTCTTGTTTTTCTCTATTACCCTTTATCGTACTAACGTATCTATTCAGCAACCAAAAACTGACTGACTTACGTTCTTCATCACTTAGTTCATCCCATACAGATTTAGCACCCATATCAATAGCTGCTAATATATCTTTTATTGGGAGTTTTGCTTGTGCCATTCTTCTACGTCCTCGGGTGTATTGATTTCAACTCCATTATATTGTACACTCAAACAGCCAATTTGCCAACCGTTTTTTAACCACCGGAGTTGTTCTAATTTTTCAATTCGTTCTTCTGGTTCTACAATTAAAGAAGGATATATTTCTAGTGCATTACGTCTATAACCGTATACACCTAAGTGCCATTCCCCGTATCCTTTAAATCCTCTGCCACACCAAAGAACTTGATCCCCTGCTAGTATAATTTTTACTGTATTTGAATCAAACTGTTTGTTCTCCGGCATCTTTGTATATACAGTTGTTACTGGATAGTTTTTAAGATGCCATTTTGCTTTTTCAATCATGTCCAAAGTTACATCTGGCATGTCACCTTGCACATTAATAAATGTATCATATTTGTCAAAACGTTTGTCTTTTAATGCTCCTGCACAGCGTTCTGTTCCATTTTGATAGTTTGTTTTTGTATCTAATAAAACTGTATTGTCGGCAAATAAATCAGCAACTAACGGGTAGTCTGTAAGTACATATGTGTCAATGCCAGACTCTTTGCATGCACGATATACACGTTGTATCATATGCAAGTCGCCTAACTTACATAACGGCTTTCCGGTATAGCGTGAGCTACCCCATCTAGCAGGAATAAGAATAGCCGATGATGTCACGTACCACCTCCTCAAAGTTTTCTAGTTTGAGCATGTTAGGTCCGTCACTAGGAGCATTGTCTGGATCAGCATGTACTTCTAAGAAGAAGTTGCTGATACCCAAAGCACTAGCGGCACGAGTAAGCCCAGGAACATAATCGCGATTCCCTCCACTTGAAGTGCCGTTTCCACCCGGCTTCTGTACTGAGTGGGTAGCATCCAATACAATGGGAACGTTATAATTAGTGAGCATATACTCAAGCCCAGTAAAATCAACAACAAGGGTATTATAACCAAAACTTGTACCTCTCTCTGTTATCCATACTTCTTTAGCACCTTCAGTTTTACTCAGTATTCCTTGGACGTCCCAAGGTGCAAGGAACTGTCCTTTTTTAATATTTACAATAGCATCTGTTTTACATACTTCTTGTATTAGGTCTGTTTGTCTACACAAGAATGCAGGAATTTGCATAACATCTACAATTCCTTTTAACCACATTACTTGTTCACGCTCATGTACATCTGTAAGTATTTTTAGATTAGGAATTTTATCCTTCATATCAAGAAAGTCCCGAATAGTTTCGTGCAATCCTCTACCACGTTTGCCGTTTACACTTGTACGATTTGCTTTGTCAAAACTTGCTTTAAAATAATAATCAATACCAAACTGATCACATACACGTTTGCATTGTGTTGCAATTTCCAAACTTTGTTCTAAACTTTCATGTTGACACGGGCCTGCTATAATTCTCATATTAAAGGTATCCATCTGTTTATTAAGAGCGGATCTATTTGTTCACGTTTTATTACGTCAAATGCTATAGTTATACGTGGATTATCTTTTTCCCACTCAGTTGTTCTGTGATAAAAACCTGCAGGACTTAATGTTATAAACCCATTTTGGTTTTCTATTTCTGTAATATTATTGTCAGTATCTTTATAAATTGTTTTACTAGGTTGTGCATTTACAGCAACATATCCGTGCCATCGTCCGTCATGTACAGTATTCTCAGGTCCATGTTTATGCCAGTTAAGATATCCGCCTTTATTATAAATGTTAACCCAACCTGCTAATGCATAATCTTGATAATTAGGAATTTTGTTTTTAATTGTGTTTACTACAGCCTTGTATAAATCTGTGAATCCTGGATAATGACTTAGAAAAACATTATATGCTTCGTATAGTTCTGTACTACGACTACCTTTAGCAAAGTTCATATAGCCTTTAGGAAATGTTTTATAAAATTCGTCGAATCTATCATTTACTAGATTTGCTAATTTTTTACTACTATCTTCTAATTGTATCAATGTCATTTTACTAACACAGGATTCGTGAAATATCATTTTTTATCCTTTATTAAGTAGTATGCTGTAACTAATTTATCCATCAGCTTTTTTAATGTAGGATGAGTTTCGCATAAATCGCATAAATTGTTCCATTCACCATAATCTAATAGTTTGCCTTGTGCTCTTGCTACCGCACCTGGATCTCCGCCTACTATCCAACGTGGTATTGTATTCTCCGGAGGATCTCTATATCTTGCGTATACTACTCCGTTAGCTCGTTCATATATTAGGGATTTTCCCGGTAACATTTTTTCATCTTTTGTCGATTGCAATATCTAGTTTTCCTTTATTGTTTAAATTGTTATAAACTATTACACCCTCTATATTTTTACTTACTTGCTCTGTCCACCATTTTTGATCTTCTAGTATCAGATGAGCATTTCTGCCATCACTAAGCCTTTTACGTGCAGGAATGGTATCAATGCGTAACCATACGTACATAGTACTTAATGAATTTATATGTTCAAGGACTTCATTTAGATAATCAGGCTCTATGTGTTCTAATACATCATTTGAAAAAACACAATCTGCTTGTGTAGGAAGATTTGAAAACATCAAAACAGCAGGATCATATCCCTGGAATTTAATGTGTCTGTATTTGGTTTGTAAATCAGAAAGAATGCCGCCTTTACCGCATCCATAATCTATAACTGACGTAGGTTGCCATTCTTCAATATACTTGTTGAACTTTCCAAGATTTTTTGACTTACCACCAAAACCTTTTGTTCGTTTTCGGTCAGCATGTATTACTCTAAGTTCTTCTATATATTGTTTAGAATACATTTACACTTTAGTACCTACTGTTCGTCTTACAATGTCATCATGATTAAACTCTGCCCAATACAGTTCAAATGCAACGCCATCTTCTAAACCTTCAAACTGATGAATCTTACCAGGTTTAACTTGTGTAAATTCTCCAGGACCAAGTATAGTTTCGTCAACTAGACCGTCTTGGTCATCTTGCCAAACACGGACAATCATTTTACCTGACTCTACAAAAAATCCATTCCATTTAAATTGGTGTTCATGCTCAGAACACTTAAAACCTTTTTTATATTCAATACGGTGAAACTCTAGCACACCGTTGGCGTGGATCAATTCTGTTTGACCCCAAATTTTTCCTGCTTTCATTTTCAACTCCTCTTAATCATAATAACAAACTATATTCTATAATCTCGCTCTGTCTAGTTATATCTTTAGAAACAAATATACATTCTGGTTGTGGTCCATCAGTAAGCGGCATGCTTAATAGTTGTCCGTTCTTCATTTTTGGAAAATACCACTTCACATCGTTATAAAAGTTTACTATCTCTATGTGTCCGTAGTCTGATTTAAAACCTGTTAGCGGATTAAACAACCATGCTTCAAAACCTCTATCATTTAAACTTGTTAATGGTAAAACTTCTAAATCCATACCAGACTCGTGATCTCCTACAGCAATATGCCAATCAACTGGTAATGTAATTTCTTGTCCTTTAATTTTAAGGACCATAGCAGGGGCACTAAATGATTCTAAAAATATCAAAGGTATGAAAAAGAAATCAGGTTCCTTTGGGTCAGAATTATCTAGTACACTAAAACGTATGTCTTCATCTATTTCGTCTGGTAACTTGTCTAGATGAAAACAAGTATTTTCAAGTGTTAATATTTTCATTTTAATTCCATTCAATTTTTTCTATAGTGAAAGGATACTGTGCTTCCTTATAGAATTTTTTACGTTGGGTTAAGTGTCGCTTTGCAAATTTGCACGTACTAGTGATATCCCAAATTTGTACAAAGTCTTTATCCTTTGCCTTTCTTACGCCTCTGCCTATACTTTGAATTACCCTGACAAAACTTTTGCCAGGCTCAATGAGAACAAGATTAAAAATACGCGGTATATTAATACCCACAGCCGCGACCCCGTATGTGGCGATAACGACGTGATTAGTTCCTTCATTGATTTCATCATATGCCTCCTTGCGATCTTTTAATTTAACATCGCCTTTCACAAAAACTGATCCTGGAATCAATTCTGCTAGTGCCTCTCCTGCACTAATTCTATCTACTAATATAAGTGTGTTGCCTGAATCTTTTACTGTGTTTAATAATTTGCCTACATACTCTAAACGTGCTGTATCTGTTGTCAAGTACTTTAATTCTGATTGATAATCTCTATGTGCAACAGTGTCAATTAATTGACAAACGTTAACATGACACGAAGATAATACGCCTTTGTCTTGTAATTCTTTTGCTGTAATATTACCAATAACAGGACCTAAACTTGCATGTATAGATTGAAACTCAAATTGTTCTTTTGGAACAGTTCCAGTTAGTCCCCAGCGAATAGGAGCATTGCGTAGGTTGCGTGTAAGCAGAGTCTTGAGAACTTCTGCTTTCGCTTGGTGTACTTCGTCGACAATAATAGTGCTAACACCTTCTAAGAACTCTGCTAGTGATAATACAGCAGAACCATCTTTGTGCTTCTTGTCAAGTATGTTTAAACTTTGCCAAGTGCATATGGTGTGAGTCTTACCTAGTTCCTTTCTGTCTCCGAAGTACACCCCTACGTCTAACCCACAATTGATGTAATCTTCTTCTGTTTGTGTAACAAGTGATTTGTTAGGCACAATTACAAGACTACGTCCGTATGGCTCACTAATATGTGACAGTGTGGCTGTGGTAATTGTTTTGCCTGCACCTGTTGCAATTTCCTGCAAGCTCTGTGGGTTTTGTAGAAAGTTGTTAATTGCTTCGACTTGATAGTCGCGTAAAATTATTTCTTCACCTTCTGCTGGATGTCCCTTTGGCCAGCACACGCCTTGGTCAGCCCAATAGCGTTCTGTAATGTTAGGAAAATTTAATTGTATAGGATGACGTCTATCATCTATATCTACTATTTCGACGTTATTTTTTTGTAGAACAGCAACAATAACATCAAGATGATTAACGTAGCCTGTGCCACCAATACCAAAGAAAGCAACTTTACCGTCCCATCGTCCCAGTTTATACTGGGGCATGTATCGAGCATAAGGCACTTCAAATTTAAGAGCATTGGCGAGTTTTCGTCTGACATCTACTTCTAATCCTTCTAGTTTGATGTTTACTTCATCTTCAATTATTAATCTACACGAGGCCATTAAGTTCTACTTCTCCAGTCTCTCCACATTGGGGCTTTGTCAGCATAATCAATCACAAGATCAAACTCTTGTAAGTAAGAGTTTGTTGTAGTCATATATCTTTCAGTGTCAAACGACAAAGCAACAATAGGATTACAGTCACTATTTAAGAGTGGCTTGTTTACCTTATTCTTTAAAGTATACACTATTTTAGTATCTTTGTCAACCGGACTATTTAGGCCTTTTTGTTTTACAAACATATTATATCCGTCTGCATCTGTATGTGTATCTTTCCTATACAATACTGTAATTTGATTGTTAGGAATATAATTACATACTATTTGATACGTTTGAGTAAGAGTGTCAAATGCATTTTCGTCATCTAACAATATATTAATTGGATACCTGTCTAATTCGTCTAGTGTTCTAAAAACATGTTCTAAAGGATATTCATTACTATCTATATAAAAATATGTATATGGTCTTTTAGCAATATTACTAGTAAGATTACTACAAAAACCTTCGTTAAAGTCTACATCTATTTCGGCTAAACCGTACAAATTACGTCTATCATAATATTTGTAAAGATTACGTTCATTTGGTTCGCCTATTTCTTCTACTATGTTTGTTACTACATCTTCAGGAAGATTTTTAATTTTATAATTGTAAACACCAGGTACATGATCTGCTTTATTCCAAGAACTAATTTCTTTATGCATTTCTACAATAATTGGGTCAATGTCAAAATTACTATTTCCGAATTGCTCTATGCACTGAAATGCATTTTCTTCTGTAAGAGCAAAAAAATGAATATGACTTCCTGTTTCGTGAACATAATTAGTATTCGCTTTTCTAAATTTTTCTAACTTCATAATCATTTTTTTAGAAAACGGAAATCTTATTTCTACCCAAGGTAGATGTGATATATCTCGATGTAAATGTAGTTTATTAATTTTTTCGTTTAGCTCGTCAAATGAAATAACTTTTATATATTTTGATCTATCAATAGCTCGCAACGGATTTCGAAGTTGCGTTACAATGTGCTCAACATCAATATTTTGATTTTTAAATTGGTCTGTGTATTTTAAAAGTTTATCCTGCATTAACATAAATTGCCTATCGCTAAGTGCAATACCCTTAAAGGTTTGTCTTGCTATACTAAACATAATAGAGCAATCGCTCTTTTCTAATTCAATTTTGCAATGGTCGTTTTTTTGTAAACCGGCTACTGTTTCTAAACAGTCTTCGATATATTCCAAGGTAGATATCTCCTATACTATTCTACAATTATAGCGTATTATAGTATGTCTGTCAAGTGTTTTAATGGAATGCCGTCTGCTATTTCGTGAGTAGTATATTCTACGTGAGCAAGATCATTAAGCCATTGTGTTCTGTCTGGCATTGCAGGATTGTTTATTTTTTTGAAGTCAGTTTCTGCTACATCATATGCTAGGCTACTTGGACCTACAAATGCAGGTATACCCTGCATAATTGCCTGTGTGGCAGGATTACTACTCCAATTAATTACACAATATGCATCTGACATATCAAAATCATAATCGTCATATGACCCATTTATTTTAGTAGGATGTATTGACCGTACATTTTTATATTCGTATTCTATTCCAGGTAACGGACATCTAGGATGCGGTCTTAATATAATATGTCTGTCTGTACGTTTCCTAATAGTGGTTATAGTTTTGTCTAACCATTTATCAACAGGCGGCATATTATACCATTGATGGCTTTTTGTATGTTGTAAACAAATTACAATAGGACCGTCTTCGTTATGTTTCCACGGTTGCAATTTTAATCCTAACATTTTTGCTCTAGAGTTATCGTTGCCCTTAGGAGCAAAATATGCATCTCGATTAATTCCGTTTAACCCAACCTTCCACAAGTTTCCTCTATCTAAACAGCCTACTTCTAAAACAATAATTGGTTTATTATTACGAATACACTGTTCCCAGATTTTTTTATTTTCTGCCATTCGTCCGTGCCATAAGATACTCCATATAACAGCAACGTCGAAGTCTGGTTTATTATATAGAACTGTATGTCCGGCTTTTACTACACTGTGAGCAAATGCATCAAATACAGGCTTAGAATTTAATGCACCATGATTGGTAAAGAAACTGAATTTCATTGGTTAAATATCCATATAGTATATTTACAAAGGATTATGCATGAGTGATGTAACTGTGGTAACAACCTTTCATAAAGAAGGTTTAGATTTATATGGACAAAGATTTTTAGATAGTTTTGCTGAAAATGTTGAAGTAAAAGTTAAGTTATTAGTTTATGCCGAAGATTGTGATCCTATTAATCCTAATCCTGACCAAATTACAATACTAAATGCAAAAGAAGCACTACCTAAATTAAATGCCTTTAAAGAACGTTGGAAAGATGATCCTAAAGCAAACGGTATTCCTCCAGAGCATATAAAAGCACGTAGACCACGCGATTGGCATAAAAAGTTTAAGTGGGATGCTATACGCTTTGCTAACAAAACATATGCTGTGTATGACGCTTGTACGCGGTCTAAGGGCTGGTGTATATGGATGGATGCGGATAGTTATATACATTCTCCTTGGAAGCATAAAGAGTTTAAAAAACTACTTCCTGAAAATTCATGGATAACATATGTAGGTAGAGGTAAAGGCTCACAGACTTGGCCAGAGTGCGGATTTTATGGTATGAACTTAAATCATCCGGTGTGTCATGATTTTTTAAGAGAATTTGAGCGTTATTATGAAGATGCCGAAAATGGTATTTTTACATTAGAAGAATGGCACGACAGTTTTGTGTTTGGACACTTATTAAACAAATACAAAAAAGATTTCCCTACAGTATTAGACTACAGCGCAGATATGTACTTGCGAGAAGCAAAAACTGGTGGCGGAGGTCATCCGTTAATTAATACTGTATTAGGTAAGTGGATGGACCATATGAAAGGCGATCGTAAAATAGCAGGTAAAAGTAAACGTTCTGATATAATGGTTAATAGACAAGAAGACTATTGGCGTTAATTATTCCTTGCCCATTTAACATTTTTGTTTGTAAAATTACTTGTATCATAAAGTGTTACAAGATATCCTAACAAAGAAATATTTCTTTTAAATTTAAATGCACTAATATATCTAATTGCAGCTTGTCCTGCTTTTCTATGTATGTCAGCAACGTCTTCTGGGTGATCATTTAATCCTCTAATTGGACCGTTTTCGTCCCAGTCTATGATAGGACCTTCGTCAAAACAATTATGCTTTTCCATACTTTTAGTTTGATAAGAAACTAATTGTGTTACATAAGGAGGTGTACTTCCGCCTATGTATAATGTGTTAGGAGGGTTGCCGTTGTAAAAACTTTGTATACTTCTACCTTTACCTTGCAGGTCAACAATAGTTGCATTTATGTCTTTAACGAATTGCATGTATTTTGTAAAATGTTCATTCCTACTCAAATACATTTTTCTACTTACGTCTAATCTGTAACCTTGTTTGCCGGTCATATATTGATAAATTTTTTGCCAATTAAAACAATCTCTGTAAGTAAATGCAATAGGAGTATCAGGTAGTTCTAGGGTTGCTAATGCAAGTACTGGTAGATTTATGTTTGCCTGATCATTCCAGAATTTAATATGCTTTGAGTCGTTAAATGGGCAAAGTAATCGAACACATCTCATCCAACTTGCAAGTTGTTTATCATTGCGATGGACATACTTTTCTATTTCTGTAAATTTGTGTCCTTCGTAAAGTATGCCGTTTATACCATGCTTTTGTGCAGATACAACATCACTTTTATAGTTGTCTCCGTAATGTGCATTAATGTTATACTTGCTCTTTACACTATCCCAAATCCAACCTTTTTTCTTGCCGTCTGCTGTAACAATTATATCTACTTCTGCTGTTAAACCTACATTACGTAACATTTTTAATATAAAGTCCGCTGGCAAGTACATGTCGCTTAACAATAGATCTCCGTCTTTAACCTTCATAATATTTTCATATATAGGAAAGTTATGTTCAAATTCTACATCTAATTCAATCTGTGGATCATACTCTGTAAGTATATTGTATATGTCTTGATATGTTTTTTCTTTACACGTTTTCTTTACAGTGTTCCATGCGGCAATACGTTTTTCTTTAAACGCATCATCACCTATTCGCCGCCCTACTTCATCAAATATAGACTTAGGATCAACATGCAATCTAGCAATTAACGTATCAAATATATCCCATGAATTCATTTTTTTACTACTCGTTTAAAATGAAATTTTGGTCCTTTATCTACTACAATTACACTGTCATAAAAAGTTACCGACTGTATGTCATTAAATGGTTTAGAAAATTTCTTAGGAACATGTGGCCCATCAAAGTCACCAAATCCTATAGCATGACTTGTATGATGTGTGCTTAATACATCAACAATGTTTTTCATATAAGAAGTAAAGCTCTGCGGATTGCCGTATCCTCCGCCTGGTCTATTTGGATAGTAACTTGTATGTGTATCTTCACACCAATATATTCCTACAGTTTTTAAAAGTTGATATGTAGATTTTAATGTTGCAATTTGATCTGGATTATCATGACTACCGTCGTCAATAATAATATCAAAATCTCTAATACCTTTTTCCTTAAATTCCTTTTCCCAAAAGATAGGATCAGTACCGTCACCAATTGTTACATGGATATTATTATCAGTATCTTCATGGCCTTTACACTTTGGGTCAATATCTACTCCGTGTACATATGTACCTTCACCAAAGTACTTTTGCCACATCTGCAGACTCCCGCCGCCACGTACTCCTATTTCTAATATTCTGGGACTTGTTCCTACATATTTAGAAAAATGTTTTTCATACAACGGAAAATAGTGATCAAATTTATCACAGCGTTTTGTTAATGTAGTAAAAATTTCTTTTAGCATCTAATCCTTCCAATAAACTTCTTTAAGATGAGACCAACATTCGCCTGACATTACATCTTGTTTGTTCCACATACTATATGCTATTTTATTTTTCCATTCTTGCAAATCTATGTCGTAATTTAGATTTTCAATTTGTGATAGTTCTTTATGTGCAACAGGCCACGCCATACTACCTCCGTCAAGAGCAAACACAGGTATTCCTCTTACAACAGATTCCACTCCACTTAAACTGTTATATGTAACTACACAATATGCGTTATTTAAGTCTTTGTCTAAACCGTCACCACCTTGAGAACCACCTCTAGTACAATTTTCGCTCATGGTAATATTTTTTAGTTTTGTTTCTTTAAGAAGATTTGTAACTAGTTTTGCACCTCTATCTAAGTTACGAGGATGTGGTCTTATTACTATAGGTCTGTCTGTAAATGTACGTATTACTTGACACAACATTGCTATGTAATCATATACACTTTCAAATCCAGATTTGTAAATGTTTACTAAACTACTGTCGCCTTCTTTCTGACCCATTATTAAAATATAATCGCCTGGACTATGCCAGTCTTTAAATGTTATACCAGTTTCTTTTTGAAATCTGTTCCAACGTTCCGGGCCTACATTTTCGTTATTCCAATTAGCATCATTCCATCGATAACTATTCCATCCAAACCTTAGCCAGCCCGGGCATTCTCTAAATGGTTCGCTTTCGCTAACTATATATGGCTTTCCTGCTTCTTGAATATGTAATAGATACTTGCCGTGCCAATCAGCTCTACCACCGTGTAAGAATTTAGGTTTGAGCTCATTTGTTTGGTAATAACAGTCTGCTTGTGCAACCATAGGATCATCTAAGTCGTCACATACAATATACTTGTCACCTACTCGTTCCATCCCTTTAGCCCAATGGAAATAAGGCTTAGATGCAGGTGGTGGAAAGCCTACCATTTTTATCATACGTAATCTCTCATATGTTGCCACGCTTCTCCGCTGGATAATTCGTCAAAGTTCCAATGGCACATTGCTAGTTTTTCTACCCATTCTTGTCTATCAAATATTTGCGGATTTTCTATTGTAGATAAATCAGTATTTGCAACATCATATGCTTGGCTAATTTTTGGATTAGGGTCTGTTATAAATGTTGGAATACCTTCAATAGCACTTGCTACACTAGGACTACTGTTGTAAGTAATAGAACAATGTGCATTAAATAAATCATCTACAATAGACGGTGCTGTACTAACTTGCCATTCTTTGCTTTTTAAATATTTTGGTGCATTTTTATCGCCAGGGTGTCCTCTAACAACTATTGGCCTGTCAGTGTGCTTGCGAACTTCTTCTATTGTTTTCCTTAACCAATCAACAACATTTACTCCGCCCATACTCCAGCCACCGTTGCGTTGTGTGCATATTAATACATGCACACCGCGTTGTCTCCAATCTTTAAGACTTATGCCTAGATGCTTTTGTATCTGTTTCCATCTTTTAGGATTAACAGTGTCGCTAAAGTAGTTTCCTGTTGTTGGAAAAACACCATCCATGCTATATCTTAAATATTGCATTTTATGCATCTTACCTACAGAATAATTAAAAAGATTACTATCAGCAATAAAGGTATGCTTGCCTTTGTTTCTGTTTATTTCGTATGCTCTACGACGAACTAAAAGATGCGGACTGTTAGGCGATCCTGCGTGTACCCAACCTTGAATAAGATTAACATCGGCATCAACAATATTATTACCTTGATGTAATATTCCTTTATCTCCACATTTGTTTACACCGTCAATATATCTTTTTAATATATCAACCTTATGTGGATTCTTGTGAGGGTTTGGTATTCCGCTTGCATAGCCTACTACAGTTTTCATAATGCTTTTATCTCTTTCCAATGATTGTTATTAGCATCACGACACTCTTGCAATGCCTCCGGATAAGTTTGAACACTGTCCATTAAGTATTCATAGTCATCTGTTGGATTAATAAATGTAACTCTGTGTTTAAGTGTATGGAACTTACTACTCCATGGTCCTGCAACAAACACCTTTTTACCTAGTAATGTTCCCCAATATGCGCCATGGAAACTGTTAGTAACAATAACATTTGCACCTCCTAACAACTCTATAGTTTGGTCCATATTGCTACCGCTATTAATAAATCGCGGAATTGGTTTACTTCCAAAGTGTGTTGATTTGATTAATTGCTTTTTGTGTTCGTACCAAATAATATCATTCTTGATTCTGTATTGTCTATTAAATGCTTCGTGCAAACAACTAGCACAAGGAACCCAATTAAATGGCTGGCCATAATCTCTAACACCTATTAGATCAAAATTAGATAACCAGTCTGGCCATTCGGGACGTTTAACTCTTTTAGTTGTATCTTCGTTGTGTCCTGCGCCCCATACTATTCTTGGTGCTGTTGACTTGTCTAGTTTATCAATGTATTCTTTTATTAGTGGTTGTAACTTGCGTAAGAATTCGTCACGTACTGAGATATTATTGTGGTTTACTACATTCCATGCTTCTTTCCACATTGTCATAAGTGCGTTTTGATCGCTGTTATTTAAAGCATATGCTAAGTCATTGCCTAGAAAATCATTAGCAATTAAGCCACCACCGCCAGCAATCAACGGCACATCGCTTGGATAAGATGTTGATGCTAGATCAAGAATGTCTACTACTTGATATTCGTGTTCTGGTAAAAAGTATTGTAAGGGATTACTAGCCATATCACCAATATTATTTTTATCAGCTCTATGAACTACAACATATTTAATTGCCATAAAGTTCCTCCATTATAAATTTATGAGCTGTTCCGTTTTTCATTTCATTAATATGAAATTGGCCATATGCTAGGTGACATGCCCAGCTATATATGTAATCTTTATCGTACCGCTCTGGCTTTTCTAAATTATAAAGATATTTGTTTGCAACAGGGTCTGCGGCTGTAGGAGCGAGAGTAAATGCTGGAACGCCGTACAGTACACTTTCTACAGCCGCAATGCTTTGATACGTTACCATTGCATACGCATCATCTAAATCTTGATAAATTGTTTTTTGTAAACGTACATGTCTTGGTTGTTTGTCTCTAATGACAATAGGTCTGTCAGTATGTCTTTTAATCTCTTCTATTGTATCATTTCTCCATTTTACAGGATCTATGCCATAATATTTACAAGGTTTTTCGCTAGGCATAACTACTAAAATATTTTTACCTGTCTTTTTCCTTTTAGAAATTTTAATACCTAACGATTCCCATCTATCACTTGGACGTTCTACAATATCACTATGTTGTAGCCCGTTTTTAACAATTCTATGATATAACTTCCAACCTTGCGGATTAATAGGACTTTTGTAGTTTCCAAAGTACCCACTATCCATGTAAAAGAATGTTTTCTTTTCTTCTAAACATTGCCATATCACTTTACGTTTAGCAAGACTACGTATCATTATAGGAGCCTTTTTATTCCAGTAATCGTAATCGTAATCGTATACTGGTAACCCTGCGCCTTTTGCATACATGTTTACGTACTCGTCAGTTTTGTTTTTACTTAAACATATCATAAAGTTCTTGCTTCCATAATTCATTAAACTCGCAATCTCTGTAGTTTTCAAACCAAGGACCGCCTTCGGTATAATGAATTAATTTAGGTTGTTCAATATCATTATATACACCAACTAGATAATTCCAAGTGTGGTCTAATTCTCCAATTTCTTCATCTTTTAACCAACTAAATCTATGAAAATATGCACCATTTAATTCTGTTTCATTTATTAAGTCTTGTGTAACTTTCTTATTACTAGGATGACCACAGTTCCATAATACAACACTTGACCAATTTTTACGTGGATAGATAGTTTGTTTTTGTCCATCCATCTTAATACCTTGTCTAGGTGTGTAATCATGTTTAACACACATTACAGCATACTGGTCATCTGCCTGATCAAATAATTCTTTAATGTCTGTTGTGAGAATCATATCACAGTCCATAAATACAGCCCAACCTGTAAAGTTTGTAAGTTCTGGAACGAGAAAACGTGTAAATGTAAATTCTGTACTAGCAAGTGCATCAACAGGACGCTTGTACCAACCTGTTTGTCTAAGTTCTTTTTGTATTAATGGTGCTACTTGAGCATTTGGTTGTCTTTTTAATATACTATGCTTACATACTTGATATGCAATATCTTCTCTTGGTTCATAACCTATGAATACTTTCATTAGTCCCTTCTTTCTATATCTTCTTCAATACACTGTTCACCGTATTGTATTTCAATAATATGTGCAGGAACATCTTGGTTGTTCATTGCTTTATGCCAAATCATATTGCCTATTGTATAGCCATTTACTAATGCAGGCAATTCAAACCCGCAATGTATATCATCATGTCCTTGAATAGCCATTGTAACTTGGCCACTAACTACATACCACATTTCTGATCTTAATTTGTGTCTTTGATCGCTTAAACTTTTGCCTGGCATAATCACAAGCTCTTTTACTTTGTATCCTTTATCGGGTTGATCGTCAAGGACTCTATACCAACCCCAGTCTCTAACAGTTTTAGGATTTTTCCATTCATCTAGTATCCAACTACTTGAATTCTTTTTATCTTCGCCGCCGACCCCAAACACAAATTCTACATCATCAAACACCATTTCAGGAATATTTTCTTGTGTTCTGTCTCCTCCATTTGCAAACACAACTTGTGCATCTGGATACATCATTTTTACATTTTTTATTGCTTCTATAGATGTATCGTCGTCATCGTCATATAAAATACAATGATCAACCATAGATAAATTTTGAATTATTGAAATGCGTTCGCTTATAGGCATAAATGGTCTGCCTTTTTTACGGGTAAGCCACATATCTGTATTCACGCCAACAACTAGTTTATCACCTAGTTCTTTTGCGGCTTTAAAATATTCTATATGACCTGAGTGTAGTGGATCGAATCCACCTGTGACTAATACAATGCGTTCCATATAGATATTTATGTACGTATATTATTCAATGCAATAAAATTAGACTCGTATCCTTTTGGATCTTCGAATCTTCTTGCATCGGCTGTTCTATACACAAAATCTTCTTTGGTTAGCTCGTTTAGATGTTTATCGTAGACTGTAAAATTATCGTTTTTTAATTGATTATAAATTTGATCGGTGGCGTAATTAAATTCTCTTGTATGTATTTCATTACATTCAAAGTAAATTACTTGTGCGTGTTTTGTTGTAAATGAAGCACCTTGTAGTGCAAGAAGTTCTGCACCTTCTACATCTAATTTAATAAAGTAAGGAGTTAAACGAAACTTGTCCAGTGTGCAACAGTCTATTTCTATTTCGTCATATTCTGTTATATAAGGATGTTTACTAAGACCGCTCCACCCTAAGCGTACAGTGTCTCTATAAAATTTTGTTTTACCTGTTCGATTAGTAATTGCGTAATTGTGAGAAATAACATTATCATTTTTTCTAAAACGTCTACTTAATCTTTCATACTGTTCAGGTAATGCTTCAAAACAATAAAATTGACCTTCTGGAAAATTGTTTACATACGGAACTACCCATTTTCCTGTTCTTGCTCCTACATCGAGCATTAACATATCTCTGGGTGCGGTATCTAAAATGTATTCAAAAATTAATTTATCGTCGTCTTTTTTAAAGGCTGGCATCTTCCATTCCAGCTACTCGTAGTTTAACTACGTTTGTAATTTGCCATTGCTTTTGATCAAGTGCTTTGAGTACGCCTAACCACTTGTTACGCATAAGAGCAAACTCGTTGATAATTTTTTCATAGTCAACAACGTCTGCCTCACCGTCAACGTATTTTTCAACGTCGCGGCTTGACAGAGCTCGTTGATAGTTTTCAAGATACTTTTTAAAATATGAGCTACGCAATATACGTAGCTCGATATT
>Ga0255759_10000456_pt1 | contig 37137 bp, 31 predicted proteins | sample 101ome_20_FD_179959 | JGI IMG/M metagenome (GOLD analysis project Ga0255759, IMG submission 179959) | Coastal salt marsh microbial communities from the Groves Creek Marsh, Skidaway Island, Georgia - 101404AT metaG (version 2) | ecosystem: Environmental > Aquatic > Marine > Intertidal zone >... | reverse complement strand
GTTCTGCATAAACTCTATAAACCTCTAACCAATCATCATAATCTGACACACTTAACGCACGAATTGAAACCACTGAGCACCCCCGAAAATTATCTATATCTCAAATATAGCAAATAGATTATTTCAATATATGAACTTCTTGAGTAAGTTGAGTATCTTGAGCAACTTGAACTTCTAATAAATTGTAAAAAAAACACACTTATAAACCTAGTACACATAGATTAAATAAAACAAAAAGGGAGCAGTTTACAATGAAAATAGGATTAATTACAGGAGCTAACTCAGGACTAGGTTACGCAAGCACTCAGAAATTACTCAAAGAAGGTTATTTCGTATACATGGCCTGTCGTTCATAGGAAAAAGCACTTGAAGCAATTAATTCTTTTGATCCAGAACTAAGAGATAAGGTAGAGTATGTTCACTGCGATCTCTCTTCATTTGATTCAATACGAGAATGTGCATCACATATTGTTGATAAAGAAAAACAACTTGATGTCTTAATGTTAAACGCAGGATTAATGGCTACACCTCAAGGCGAAACTACTGAAGGTTATGAATTGCAAATGGGTGTGAATGTTCTTGGTCACGCACTTCTTGCAGACTTACTTCTTCCACTCATAAAGAACACACCTAAAGCAAGAGTTGTTACATTAAGTAGTGGTGCAGGAAATTCAGGAAAACCACTTCAGAAAGAAATGTTTAAGCTCACTGAAAAATATAGACCTTGGCAATCTTACGGGAATTCAAAATTAGGAAATCTTCATTACGCTAAAGCTTTAGCACAGTATTTTGAAGAAGAAAAAATTGATGCAATTTCGGTTGCTGCTCATCCTGGTATTACAGCCTCGGAGCTACAAATTAATACAAGGAATATGGGTGGTGCAGGCCTGAGTGGACCTTTCTGGGTTTTTTACGCGAAATTTTTTGGAATGACTATTCACGAAGGAGCCCTTTCACAATTAATGGGAGCACTCTCTGATGAGGTAAAGAATGGCGATTATATAGGTCCAAAAGGCTCTGACAGTGGAGTAAAGGGAGATCCAAAAGTTATTGAAAAAAACAAAGTTAGTGAAAGTGATATAGATAATTTTCGCTCATTAGTAAAAGCAGAGCTTGGATTAAAACATTTTTAAAACAGTGCACAAACATTGCACTGATCACTACTAAATTATATGTTATTTACTGCTCACTGCGATATAGAGCCTGTTTGCAAAGCGTAAAATCAAACTAAATAAGTTATACTTAGCTCAGGTCAAATGGTTTGCCCTTACCTGAAAAACAAGGGGTCGGCAGTTCGATTCTGCCTCTGACCACCAATAAACATTGGCTTATTCAGTCTTTAAAAAAATTTATTTAGAATGTTAATCAAACTTGTAAAAAAGCTGGAGTCTTCACTGAATGGTGAAACGGTGTAAACAACATTATCCCATACGTGATAATTAGGAAAAATAAAAGGAGTTAAAACTCCAATAAACATAATCAGGTGTTGGTATTTAATATTAATTTTATTATCTAATGTTTCTTGAGAAATATCACTCAACAGTTTTAACAAAACTGGAACTACTAATACACTCATTATTCGAGTAGTGTCTAAAGAAAGTGAAGTAACAAAAATAGCTATTGCAAGCGAAGTAAAAATTCTGATATTTTGTAAATTATACGAATGTATAAAAAGTAAAAAAAACATTCCCATAAAAGCACTAAAAATAACGACAAAAAAATTGTTAGAAATAGATTCTACAGTTCGTTCAAAAATATTACGATTTGGGTCAATAAGATAACTTATTCTTGAAACACCATCAAAATTTAAAAAATTTAAAAGTAATTTATTAATAATTATTCCAGTTAAGTATCCAGCTATAAATGGAAAGAAGTCTTTAAGATTAGGTGTTTGTAAAATAATCAATATCAAAATAATAAAAAAAGCTAATACATAATGAGAAAAACTTAATAAAAAGACTGTAAAGAAAAGTATCGCACTATTTTTGTCTTCTTTATTTGTTTGTTTAAAAAGTATAATAGTACAAAAAACTAAGATCGAGTCAACATAACCAATCCACCAACTAGATGTTAAAAACCAACCCGAAGCTAAAAATAAGTATTGATAAATATCTAAAAATTCTATTGCTTTTATAATGAAGATTATAAAAATAAAATTGATAAGTATTAAAACAATATTAAATAAATCAACTTTCCCCTCAAATTCATAAATTATACCTAAAAGATACAAAGTAGGTGAGTTGATGTGAAAATCTATAGAGCTTATATTTAATTGCGAGAACTGATTAGTAATGCTTAATTTGTTAAGAGGTGCAACAATGCTTGGTGTGTAAATAATAAAATATAACAAAGAAGAGTAAAGATAAGGTAATAACTTTGAATAAAAATTGTTTTTCATTATTTAATTATATTCTCTATTTTTTTGTTGATTATTTTATTTCAATTATTAAAAATTAAATTTATGTATGAATTTAAAAAAAATAATTTATTAGTACTGTAATTATTAATGAAAAAAAAATTTTTTAAAATTGAAAATATAATTTTTATATTCTTGATTTTATATTCACCTTTAATCTTAAAATACTTTAACTCAATAGGCTTAATGGATGATTATCAATTTAAATATGGTTCTGAATTTTTTAAATACGATTTAAATTATTTTGTATTCCAATTTAATAGAGGTGGATATCAAATTCTTTTTCCATTCCAAATATGGCTTCAAGGACTGTCGTTTAAACTTTTACCTGACAATTATTACTACTTATTAAATTTAGTAATAATTATTGGAATTCTAAGATATGGTGCTTTTGTAGTTAATAAATATATAAAAATCAATCATATTATTTTTTATTTTATATTTTTTTCCTATCCATACTTTTTTGACTATATTGTTCACCCTTCAATACAAGAAAAGTATATATTTCTTGTATTTTTTATGTTACTTCACTTACTTAAATCAAAAACAAACAACATTTCACTATTTTTAATTACTGTTTTATCAACAATTATTCCATTTATTAAACTTCAGGCAACGCCGCTTTGGGTTGTTTTACTACTATTAGCAATTAAAAATAATTTTGAAAGAAAATATATTTATTCACTAATCCCCTACTCAATATCTAATATTTTTATACTTTTTACTTTATTTACTAATTCAGGATATTTTTCAAATAAAGTAACTGAGGATTTTGATTTTATTATTTATTTAAAAAATTTAACATCTGAAATAAATTTAATAATATTTCTACTGAGTACAATTGCTTTAATTTTTTATCTTAAATTCAATAAAAATAGTTTTGGTATATCAATTGTTATATATCAAATATTGCTTACAGCTTTAATGACCACAACAACTGCAGGCGGAAACTATCTAAGTGGTATTTATGCATTTACATTATCAATAATCTTTGGAAGTTTAGCTAAAGTAGGGATTTTCAAATCTGTCGAAAACTTATTTTCAAAATTGGTTTTATTGATCCTTATTATTTCAAATATTTTATTTTTTATACCTAGGGCTGAGCGATGGTATGACTTAGGATCAGTCATTGATGGACTAAGAGTAGAACATTTCAACAAAGAAATTATTTATACCTGTAAAGAAGGCGTAATAACACTAAATAAGATGCAGAAAAATAAAATCATATATTTAGACTCTGCTGAAAGTCTTAAAAACAGAAAAATAGATTTCATTTCTGATTCTTATAGTTGTAATAATTTAGAAAAAATTTTAAATTTACAATGCAATAAATTAAATGATAATAAATATGCTCTATCAAAATATAATAAAGTTGCTATAAGAAGTTATGAATGCTGAAGTGATTTATAGTTTATTAACTTCGAGATTATGGAATTTATTTAAATTAAAGTAGAGTACTAATAATTCTTTTTGTAATAACTTGTTTAAACTTAAAATATGCATATCTTTAAAGCTCTAAGACCGACTCAAGCAATAAAAAATTTATTAATTTTTGTACCTCTTTTTTCAATTGGTAATTTTACAATTTCAGAAATTTTTATATTAATAAAAATTTTTTTTGGTTTTACATTGGTTGTATCTTCAACATATATTTTAAATGATATCTTAGACGTAGAATCTGACAAGCTTCATCCAACAAAAAAACACAGAGCAGTAGCTAGCGGAATTAAGTCACTCAATTATTGGATTGTTGTATTTTTAATAATTTTTACTACTGGAAACATATTTTTATATACCATTAATATTTCAGCACTTATCATTACTTTAATTTATGTTATAACTACGATTTCTTATTCAATTAAATTAAAATATTTAAAATTTTTTGACTTAATAACTATTTCTCTGCTTTTTACATTGAGAATTTTCATGGGCTCTGTCCCTCTGTCTATTCCGTTGTCGGAATATATAATTTTATTTGTTTTTTTTACAAGTCTTGGGTTGGTTGCAGGAAAAAAATATTCAATTTTAAATAATAACCTTATTCAAAGTTCTAGAATTAAGACTTTTTTGCAAAATTCATACACCTCATTTCAATTATTAGTTACTATTTCTATTGGATTCATACTTTCACTTTCAACATATATTTTATGGATTATTTCTACAAAAGAGCCTTCAGTCACTAGAAACCAATATTATTCATTGATAATTTCATTCCTATGTTTACTTGTGTTTAAATATTATTTCTTTGCGAACACCAAAATGAACAAAACAGAAGATATTTTTGAGTTTATTAAAACTAAAAAATTTGTAACTTTATTTATTGTTTTATTTTTATTTTCAGCACTATATGGTTTATTATGAAAAAATCTATTCAATCTTGGGGTAATTTATACCAAAAAAATATATTAACTACAAATAGCCTAGACTCTAATGAAATTCTCTTAAGTTATGGAAATTTAAATTCTTATGGTGATGCTGCAATTCCTTTAGGTCAATATGGTTTTAAAAAAGAAGAATTAAAATTAGAAAAAGAATTTATCTCTTCATCAAAAACAATTGAAAAATATTTAAGTGAAAACAAAAAAATGCTTTATGGATTGCCTGGAAGAAATAATGTAACACTTGGTGGAGCTGTTGCAGCAGATGTACATGGTAAAGATGGTGCTTGGGGAAATAGTTTTATTAGAAATATAGATTCTTTAAATTTACTATTACCAAACAATGACAACATTACTTGTAGCCGTACAAAAAATGCTGAAGTATTTTACTCAACCATTGGAGGCTATGGTCTTACTGGGTCAATTTTAGGAATTAAATTTCAAGACAATTCAATTCCATTTTCATATTTTTATTCATCTACAACAAAAAAAGGACAAGAAATTCAAAATTTATTGATGTTTTTCAATAGCAATAAGCATAATTATTCGGTGGCCTGGGTGAATTTACTAAGCAAAAAAAAAGATTGGATTCTTGAAACTTCTAATCCTTTAGAAAATTTTAACAAACCTGAAAAATTTGAAAAAATAAACATGAATGAATTTGGTTTTTCTTTAGGTTTAATTGGTAAAAATACCTTTAACTCTATGGGTATAATCAACAAAATATTCTTTTTATTTAAAACTGAAAATAAAATAATTAAAAATTTTTCAAAAGTTTTTTACCCAATTGGCTTTGTAAGTAATACTAAAAATATATCACCAGTAAGGAAGATTCTACAAATACAATTTTCCATACCAAAAAAAAACGAAGAAAATTTAGATGAACTCATTGATTTATTAATTTACAATCAAGTTCCACTACTGTGTAGTGTAAAAAGACTAAGCAGCAATGAAAATAGTTTAAATTTATCCTTCGTTCAAGATGGATGGACTATAGCAGTTGATTTTTCAGAAAAATACTTCAACCATGATTCTATTAGATATTTTTACAAAAAACTTATAGAGTTAGAAGGGAAAATATATCTTGCTAAAGATTCGACCTTGAATGAAAGTGAATTTAAAAATATGTATCCAAACTATAAAGATTGGAGAAATATTGTAAAAAAAATTGATCCAAATAATTTATTTCAGTCAAAACTATCTAAAAGACTTGGCCTAAAGCAATGGTGAATAAAAATATTGCTATCATTGGAGGATCATCTGAAATAGCCATTGAGTTTAAGAAATTATGTTTAGACCAAGACATTAATTGCTTGGTATTTTCCAGAAATTTAAATGACAATTCAAACTTTATAAAAATTAATGATTATATTAAAGAATCTGATGAAATTATTAAAAATTTAATTAACTTAAAAAACTTAACAATTATTTTTTTCAATGGTGCACTTTATGAAAATAGACCAATCAAATTTCCTACAGAAAAAGAAATCGCTTTAACAAAATTAATTAATTATGAAATTCCAATTCAGCTAACAAAAAAGATAAATAAAGAATTAAAAAATATTGAAAAATATGTATATATCTCGAGTATGGCAGCAATTAAATTCAGGGAGAAAAATTACATCTATGGTAGTTTCAAAAAAAAGTTAGAAATTGATATTAAGTCATTAAATCTACCCGCAAATCTAATATTTAGATTTGGAAAGGTATTCACAAGAATGTCAGAGGGACACAATACACCACCTTTTAGCATGACATCATTTCAAGCAGCAAATGCTATATTAAAAAATCTTAACAAAGAGAATATTCAATATGGAAATTTTGGTCTTTCAATTGTCGCATTCTTATTAAAAATAACTCCAACTAAAGTAATTAACTTCTTAAAAATATAAATTTTTTAAAAAATTAAATCCAAATTATAGTGCAACAATGTTCTATTTTTCTAATCTGTTATTTATTAGATATAATTTTTCAGAATTTACATTTATTTCTATATAACTATTTATATTTGAAGAACACGTTTCAATAAAACTTTCTGAACAAATTAAAAGATCTGCACGCCCCTCTTGAATTAAGATACTTACTTCATTATCTGCTAGATAACCTTTATTAATAAGACTATTTAAATATGATTCTTTTTGATAATTTGATGGATGAAGAATATAGTTTTCCCCACCTTTGTTGAAATAAAATAAAATTAAATGATTATCTAGTGCAATTATTGTTTCTATATCATAGTTTTTTTTGAGATATTTATAATCTTGCAATATCTCATGTTTTTCATGAATTGATGAAATATTTGATAAATTATCCAAACTAGCTTTCATTGTTGTAGTAGAAATATTTAAAAAACTGACAATAAGCATGAAAAAAATAAAAATGACAACTTTTGTTCTTTTAATCAACAAAGGAATAAATGAAAGAAATCCAAAATAATAAATTAAATAATGCCAATGTCCTGCTGGTGTAAAGAGATAAGAAAATAATGAAGTTAATAACAAGCTCAGTATCAAAATTTTAAAATACTGTTCTTCGTTAGACAGTTCTAAATTTTTTATCATAAAAATATTTGAAATAAATATTATTACGAAAAAAAATAATAAAAATATCGATATATATCCCAAAATTTTAAATTCTTTTATATAAATGTATTGAGTTAAGTGATTAAATATTTCAATTAATTTATTTTTAAGTAAGAACAAAGAACTATATTCAATTGGAAAAACAAATAAAGTGTAAATAACTTTTAATAAATTCTTTTTTAATCCATACAAAATAAAAACAAATATTATCGGAAATAATGTTCCTAAAATAATTTGTTTTGTTAAAAAATAACTTCCTAAAGAGTAAATTTTAAAAATAGTTATTAATAAGATAACTAAAACAAAAAGAATAGATGAAGGTGTTACTAAAAATGATAAACCTAGATAGCATCCAGCTAAGAAGTAATTAATTTTTTTATTTTTAAAAAGTTGCTTTAAAGATAAATTTAAAAATAACAAACTATAAACCTCTGACATTCCTAAATGACCTTGTGGATGACTCATGTAAGACAAGAAAAATAATGATGGAAGTAAACTAAACATTAATTTTTCATTGTTTAACACTTTTTTACTTATGAAAAACATTTGAACCGAGACTGAAAATAAAATTAAATCATTAAATATTTTTATTAATATCAAACTCTGAAAATAAGTAGGTATTGAATAAAGAAAATATAATACAGGACCTTTATTATCAAAATAGTTTTCATATGGTAAATTCCCTCTTAAAATTTCCTGGCTCATAACAATAAAAGTATTTACATCCCAGCCAAGTGTTTCTTGGTGATGTGTAGAAAATTGAGTTGAGAAAGTGAAAATTAATATAAATATATAAGCTAATCCATCTTGCTTAAAATTCAAATAGGCACTATTTTTAAGTATTCTCATGTTTATATATGTAATCTTATATAAATGTTTAAAATTGCAAAGTTTAAGAAATACACTAAAAATATTTTAATATTTTTACCAATTTTTATTTTGCTATACAACAATGGTTCAAATCTATATGGATACTCTGAAACTTTATATTTAGATCCGTTAGGCGATATATCTGGAGAAGAATGGATAAAAGAAAGTCCCTTACAATTCTTTATTGGCTATGCAATTAATCCATTTATTAACAATACTTTTGTTACACATTGGATAATTGTTGTATTTGGCTTTGTTTATTTATATTTTTCAATGTATTTATTTGATATTAAAAAATTTCATGGAAAAGAAATTTCAAAAATACTGTACTTTACTCCTTTTTTTCTAATTTTATTTACGTGGATGGGTAAGCCAGATACCTTTACAGTTGGTTCATTATTTTATTTAGTTGTTTTCAATAACAATTTAGCTTTACATTTCATATTTGTATTAGTTCTAATCTTTTCTCATCCACAAGTGGGATTAATATATTTTCTACTAATTAAATATCTAAAGATTTTCGAATTAAAAATTTACCATTTTTTAACAATATCTATTGGCTATGTATTTTATTTTATTTACTACATTCAATTAAACAGTTTTCAAAGTAGATTTGACGTAATTACTAGTGAGCTTGACAGGATGTTTAAAACTATTTTTACAAATACTCTCGGAGGGTTTATATCACTATTTATGTGGTTATGGATAGTAATTTTTTTAAGTGAAATGATTAAAGATAAAAAATTTCTTTATTCATTTTTATTTATATTTCTAATTTCTTTTCATACTATTGACCATACTCGTATATTTACTCTTCTAGCTGTACCAATAATTTTATATTTAGTTACGAATAAAAATTTTTTGGATGCTTTCGAGAATATTTTTGATAAAAAAATAATGTATTTTTTAGGAATATTTCAGATACAAAAAAGAGCTGATGGAAGAATTGTCGATGGTGTAAATTTTTATAATTTAGAATTTTTCAATAATTTGATTGATTTGTATTTACAAAGTGTAAATAATTTTTTAGAAAGATTTTAAACAATAGAACTTAATAAATTATGTAATTCTGGTAGTTAATTTATTAAAAATTTTATAAATTAAATTACTAAATAAATAAATCGATAACAAATTTGGCATCAGCCACCACCTACTTCCATATTCTGCAGTAAGAACACTCAGAGCAATATTTGAAAAAAATAGAAAGATAATAAGAATTGTGAACTGATCTTTTCTCCTTAAAAGGAATAAATAGAGCAAAGGTAAATAAACCCAAAATCCAAGTGGTGAACCAGTTTTAAAAAGCTCAGAAATAACTTTATTAAATGTGTACCCCATGACCGTATTTCTTGGAATAAAATTAGGCACTGTTCCTTCTTCTGTAAAAAGAGGATTATAGAATGTACAATATTCAAATACACAATCCCTTGACCCAGGTCCATATAATCTTTGAATATTTCCTTTTACAAATATCAAATTTTCTTTTGTAAATGTATTAAAAATAAAATCTCTCGTATCAGAATTCTTAACTATAGAATCATTTTGAATATTTGTAGATACCGTTTCAGAAAATACAAATTGATCATAATTAACTTTGTTATAAGTAATTATCAAAAAATACGAAATAAAAATTAAAAGTAATGAGATATTTAATCTTTTATATTTCTTTTGAAGTAAAAGAAATAAGAGGTAACCAAATATATTTACTATCCCAATTGGACGTATTAATACACTAAAAATTAAAAATAGTAGTGATACATTGTAATTTTTATAAAATAAAAAATACAATCCTAAAACTGTAAAAAGCAAATATGGTATCTCGCTAATTATGAACATAGTAATTTCATAATTGTTTTGCATTAAAAAAAATAATCCTGCACCAAAGTGATACCACTTTCCAAATTTTTTATATGTAATATATAAGACTACATATATCGCTATCGAAAAAAATAAGACATATAAATAATGTGCGTATTCATAAAAATATTTTGAAAGAATTCCTGAAATTATTGGTTGGCCAATTGGCCATTGCAAAAATGGTTCTCCACTACAATTAATTTCTAATCTTCCACATTTAAATAAGGATTCTCCAAGAGATTTATATGTTCGGGCATCTGGAATAGTTTCCCAAAAATAAATTACAGGAGCATTAAATTTTTGAACTATTTGAAAAAATATAAATCCTAAAATATAAAAAATTGGAGAATGTGAAATTTTTAATTTTTTAGTAAATATCAATAAAGATATTAAGAAATTTATAAATAAGAAATAAAGCCAGAATGGTTTTTTTGATATTATATTTGAAAAAAAAAGCTGTTCATAATTTTTAAAGACGTCTAGCATCCAAGAATTAAAAATTAAGTAATTTACTAAAAAAAATTGAAATATAGGAAATTTAAAATTACTAAGATTATTCACACTTGCAATATTAATTAGAAATTTTTATTTATTTTAATTAAAAAATGAACTTTTAAAAATTTGATAATGTGAATAAATTTAAAACATTCCATGCAATATTTCACTTACAAAAAAGTGACATATGCGTACCGCGAAGTGCTGTTTAATGCAAAAAAATTATTTATAATTTACTTAGACTTAATGATTTGCCAAAATCTTAAAAAAGGTTTGGCAGTACGAATCTTCATTTTGCCAGAATAAATATAAGCTAATTAATTAAACGTTAATAATTAATTAACTATATAAGAAATTAAATATTTGCTTAGGTAAGCATTAATCTTTTAAGATTTTTTCATTTATGAAAAAATATAGTATAAATACATATAAATTTATTAATACCAATATCCAAACATTAATTTGGGAATAACTATTAATAAACTCATAAATATTTTCATTTATTTTAGATATTCTATTTATCATATTTTTATTTATTAGATTAGTTATGTATATTAAATCAACACCTAAAAGAGATTTACCAATAACAGATGGTAAAAAAAGTATATTTTCAAAAAATTGAAAAAGAATATCAAGATTTATATCTTTATTGCTGTAAGGTACTTCTAATCCCATGTAACCTAATTCTGAGTTAAGTGTGGTGAATTGATTGGTATGATAGAAAAACTGATTAAAAATATTATAAGAGCTTAAAAAATAAATAATTTTTTTAATTAAATTTGGCAAGAGATCTAAATGTACTAAATAAAAATAATATACAGTAAGAATTGGGATTAACCCAACCATCAGTCTAGGGTTAAACTCTGATTCAAGACCTCTCCAAAATAAAGTTGTTATTAGAGGAATTGAAATAGATAAAAGAAATAGAAATTTTATGTTTAATTTAATTTTTGGTATGTATAAAAAAAGAATCAAAAAAAACATCATTGGAAAACTCCAAATTAATCCTGGTCCTAAGCTAAAAAGAAAGCCATCTAAATTTTTCAAAATATTAAGAATGTTTTGTAAAACATCAGAAATACTTTGCCCTAAAAAAGGATGTATGAAAGCATCGCACTGTTGCTTGGTGTTACAATAATTTGTTCTAATTGCAGAACCATACAAAAAATTATTTATTATTCCAAAAATCAAAAAGAAGATTGTAAAGAATATTGAAAAAGTTAGATAATCTCTCCTATCTAGTGGTTTATTTTGTTTATTTAAATCTTTATGTAAATAGTAAATAAATATTGGGAAAAATAATATGTTGTAATTGGATATTCTAATATTTAATGCCAAAAAAACTAGAAATGTTAATATTGCTAAAAATATTTTTCTTCTTTTATTTAGAAACTTTACCGTTGTAAAAATTATCAAGCTGTTAACCAGGACTTCAAATGTATGATTAAGTGTAAATCTGTGAAATATAAAATAGTAGTAACTACTACCGAGACAAAGTATTAGTAAGTTAGTACTACTAAATTTAAAACTAAATTCATTTAATATTTTTTTTATTATCACCATAGATAAAATTCCTGAAAAAGAACTTACAAAAAAATACCCCAAATACATAAAAGAATTCATGACGAAATTTGGATTTGATAATATAGGTGAATTAAATAAAACATCAATTGGGTATAAAATGCTTACAATTGGAATAGAAATTAAGCTTGATCCAAAAGAATGCAAAGGAACATTTAGAGCATAAGATTTAACAAGGTTAATTTTTAAATCGTATATTTCTTCGAGAAATATCCAATCTTTATCAATAATTAGAGATGTATTGAAAATCCAATAACTCAAATCATCACCACCTAATGAATTGACAAATAAATAAGTAACTTTTATGGAAGTAAATAAAAATAGAAATAGAGATAAGTTTTTAAAATATCTTTTCTTTAGATAATTATTTACCATTTTTTGTTTTTTAGCATTTTTATTTAAATAATATAATTACTTAAATTTATAATTATAAAAATTTGAATTACTTTCTTAGACTTTTTAACGTTTCATTGATTAATGTTGAGGATGTTGACTTTGTATATGGAAAATAAACTATCTTTACTCCATTTCCTTTTAATTTATTTTCTATTTCTTCCCATTTTTCAGTTTTATACCAATCATCACCTACAAACATTATATTAAATTTTAATTTTTCATAAGCTTCTAATTTATCCATGCTGTTTTGAGGTACACAAACATCTACATATTTTATAGATGAGACAATCTCAATCCTTTCGTCGAATGGAATTACAGCTTTCTTATTTTTATATGAAACCAATTCATCTGTAGTAATACCAACAATGAGATAATCACATAGACCTTTTGCTCTTTTTAAAACATTTACGTGACCAATATGAAATAAGTCAAAAACTCCAGTTGTGTAACCAACAATTGTATTTTTTTTTCTATTAATTTTCACTTATATTAAGTGATTCTAATATGGTTTTTTGAAAAAATGAATATTCATTAAACCTGCTTTGTGAATTTTGATTAATAGTAGCGCTAAACCCTATCTTACTTCTATTCAGTGGAGATGTTAATTTTAGGTTTTTTAAAATATTTCTTAGAGGTATTTTCGAATACTTATTGTTTATTTTTAAACTCGGAGACTTTCTATACATTAGTGAAATTAAACTTTTATTTACAAAAGGTACCCTTGCTTCCTTTGAAGCAGCCATGGATGCAAAATCCATTCTTCTCAGTAATCCAGGTAAGTGAAATTGCAAAAAGAAATCTTCTAAAAAATCTATATTCTTTTTATTTCTTTTTAAATCATAAATATAATCAAAAAACCGTTCAGAATTTAAGTTTTCAGAATAACTGTATTGCTGTAAAAAACCTGAAATTTCAAAATTGTAATTTTTATCAAGAAATTTCCTAAATATCCTGTCATATCCAAAGAATATTTCATCAGCTCCTTCACCTGTAAGAACCACTTTTTCGTTAGGTAACATATTTTTACAAACTTCAAAAATAAGAGATTCATTAGGCAAGTAAAGTGGTTCACCTTTTAACTGAGTCAAATACCTCCAGTTTTCCACTAATTTGTTATTGTCCAATTCGACTATTTTTATTTTTTTTCCTAACTTATCAGCAGTATCTTTAGCCTCAGCAAATTCGTTATTTTCTGATAACCCTACGGAATAAAATTTATTTACACTAGAAATTGCTGCAATAATAGAACTGTCAATTCCACCGCTTAACAAACCTACATTAGTAAAATCATTTAATTCGTGCTTATTCACCTCTACTAGTAATAGATCTTGAAGTTTTTCTAAATTAAATTCTTCTGTTGTTTCAACCCAATCCCAAAGACTGTCTATTAATCCAGAATTTGATATGATTTGACCCGGTAAAACTTCTTGGATGTCTCTAAAAAAAGATTTGCCAGGAATTGGTCTTCGTAAAGACTTCCATTCTTCTATCGAATCCATATCATATTCTGACCCTGTTATTTTTGCAATTGAACTTGCCTCCGATGATATGACAACTTCGTTATTTTTGTTGTATATATAAAGAGGCTTAATGCCGAAAGAATCACGTGCTGCATACCAATTATTTGATAAATTATCATAAATAACTATTGAGAACATACCATCAAGATTATTGAAAAATTTATATCCAAATTTAATATATCCTTTTAAGATAGTTTCTGTATCACTACTGGTTTGACAATCCAGGTTATATTTTTTTCTTAGACTAAGGTGGTTGTAAATTTCTCCATTAAATAATATTGATAAATTTTCAAACTCCATTGGTTGATTTGCAGAGTCAGATTTATCTAATATAGTTAACCTGCAGTGCCCTAAAAAAGCATCTTTGTTTTTTTGGCACTTCGTATTGTCTGGACCTCTCCATGAGAGCTTATCGACTACATGTTGAAAATTTTGAAAGTCTGCTACTTTACTATTTTTTTTTGTAGTATGAGAAAAAATAAATCCACACATATTTATTTAAGCTTTATTCTTCTCAATTTTATTACTCTAAATAAAAATACAAAAGTTTCAACTAAGAATATTGAAACTACCATTGATAGCGAATTCATCATATTTAATAGCACAAGTGCAATAGAGATTAAAATAAAATTAACAGACCGTAAACCACTGAAATATTAGAAATTCTATTTTTTTTCAAAAGACTAGAAAGAGGATAGCCGAACATTAAACCAAAATAATGAACCAGCAAAACAAAAGATAAATATCTCAATATTATAACTGCTTCAAAGTAAGATTTTTCAAATAGTTCAGTAATTAAATAACCTCCAAAAAAATACAGAATTAATGAAATTAGAATTGTAAATACAAAACCTAGAGCAGTTACTTTATAAAAATAATTTAAATCTTTATTTTTAAGAACTATTGGATATACAGCTTGAGAAATTGTAGCCAATAAGGCTTTTACACCCCTATAAAATTGCTCAGCTATGGAGAATACAGCAGCTCCATAAAAATCAAAAAAACCCAAAATAAAAGTTGTCCCTGTAGTGTAAATGCTTACGGCAGCTCTTGAAATAAAATATTCAAAAGATTTTATTAAGAGAATTTTCAAAGATTTTAAAGAAGAAATATAAAATTTATGACCTTCATCTATTAAAAATTTAATGGAAATTAAACTTCCCACAAAATTAGAGATACTCCAAATTAAAATAACTTGAATTGCACTATTTCTTTCTAAGTTTATATTAAAAATTAAAAGGATAAACAAAATCCTTACTGTACTCATATATATAAAGTATTTCTTAAAATAGTTTTTTCCTTGAAAATACCATAATGGTTGAAAAATTTGAAAAAATACTGAAAATAAACCAGTAAAAATTACTTCTTTAAATACATAAAAATTAGTTTGCAAACTAAGTAATACGACTATGAGTGATAAGGGGATAAAGAGAATAGCTTTTATTAAAATTATTTCATTTGTAATTTTGTTTATATAAGTTACATCATTATTTTTAGAAGCAATTTTATATGTTCCATATTGATTAAAGCCATAGTCGTTTAAAATCACAAAAGTATTCAATATTGAAAAAGTAATTAAAATATAACTAAACTCAGACTGCTTTATAGAATTAGATAAATAAGGGTAAACAAATAACGGAATAGAAAAGTTGATTATTTGTAAAAATAATAAATAAGTTGTATTTCCTCCTAGCTTTTTAAAGGATCTAAAATTTTCATACATGCAAATATCCTTTTTTTATGACAAAATTTAATAATTTTTCAGTTGCATTTTCTCTCTCTGAAATAAAATCTTTCTCTAATTTGTTAAATTGTTTATTTGGTAAGTTTCCAAAAATTTTACAAAATTCTTCAAAATTATTTATACATATATCTTCGTATATATCTTTAAAACCAGACCAAGAATATCCTCTAGATTTAAAATATTCATCATAATTTTTAGAAACTAAATATATAGGCTTATCTGTTACAAGAAAATCTATTGATACAGAAGAATAATCAGTTATCAAACAATCAAATTTATTCATATATTCATAAATTTCTATTCCGCTTTTTAAGAAATAATTATTGTCGATTAATTCTATATTTGATAAATCAAAATTGTAGTTGTAATTATTTTCTAGCATATGCAATTTAATTGTTAAAAACATCTTATTTTTTACTAATACTTTATTTAGTTGATTGATCTCTTCTTCTTCTAGAAAATTAAAAATTAAACTTGATTGGCTATTTTCTGAGTAAGTTGGCATCCATAAAAAATTTTTTTTAGAGTTTGAAACTATATTTTTTTTTAATAAATCGTTTCTAGGCATTCCAAATTCTAAAACTTTGCTTTCATCGACTTCAAAAGAAGTCTTAAGAATTTTTGTATATAAACTTGATGTAGACAAGATATAGCTAAAGCTTTTTAATTGTTTTTCTTTAGAATTTTCTAATAAATAATTTTTAGTTAAATTTTTTCCTATTGCTTTAATTGGCATTCCATGCCATAAATTTATTACTATATGTTTTTTTGGAATTTTTATTCCTGAAATTACACCTATGTTTGTAAAAACAAGTTTAGTAAATAAATAATAAACTATACCTTTAAAGGAGTTCTTTTTTACAAAGATTACTTTATTTTTATTTAAATTATTTAAATTGATTTTATTTTTGTAAAACTCAATATTGTTTGGTTCTTTTATGAGCCAAACATGTTTATGTTTTAAATTTGAAGTTGCAATACTTTTAAAAACAACAAAAGTGTTATCTGAAAAATCAGGAAAACTATCATACAAGATAGTTTTAGTTGTCTTTGGTAATAAAAAATCTAGATAATAAATAAACTTTTTTAAATAATTTTTAATTATTAAGTTCATTTAATATAGATTAACTTAACTTTCAAACTTAAATATATATAATATCCAGTATTAAAAAAAAATTGATAACTAAAAAAAAATGAATTATATAAAGCACTTAGATGGTTTAAGAGGTGTTTCTATAATTTTTGTAGTTTTGTATCATATAAAACCGAATTTATTCAGCGGAGGTTATGTAGGTGTAGATGTATTTTTTGTAATTTCAGGGTATTTAATTACAAGTAAAATTGTTTCAGAAAATAAATTTGAAATAAAAAATTTTTATATAAATAGATTTAAAAGGTTGTATCCCACTACATTAACCGTTTTAATTATTACGACAATATTTACATTTATTTTTTTTACACCTTCACATTTAAAAGATTATTCTCAAAGTGTAATTTCTACTATTTTTTTTACTTCTAATCTTTTATTCTTTACTGAAAATTCATATTTTCATTCAGATTCGTTATTAAAACCATTAATTCACACTTGGAGTTTAGGAATAGAAGAACAATTTTATCTTTTCTTCCCAATATTGATTATTATTTTTAAAAAAAAATGGAAATTAATACTAATTTATATAACTTTAATTTCATTAACAATCTCTATATTCACAGTAGATTTATACGCGAAAGCAAATTATTTTTTACCATTTTTTAGGTTTTGGGAGATAACCGTTGGTTGTCTTATATATATTTATAAAGACTTAATTTACGAAAAATTAAAAAGATTAAACCAGGTAGGCATTCTTGGTTTGTTTTTTTTAATTATATCTTTGTTTTTATATAATTCTTCTACAGCTTTTCCAGGTTATAATGCACTTTTAATAGTTGTAAGTAGTGTTTTACTTATATTGAACAATGATCCATCTAGTATATTAAATAAAACACTCTCAAATAATTTTCTAGTTCATATTGGAAAACTTTCATTCACTATTTACCTAGTTCATCAACCTGTTTTCTCTATATACAAATATTTAAACGGAACAGAGTTATCAATTTTAAATTCATCTCTGCTTTTATTTTTAATTTATTTTATTTCACTTATTATTAATGAATTTATAGAAAAAAAATATCGACGTAAAAAATATAATATAAAATCAAAAACTACTATTGCTTTATTCACAATTATTTTGATAGTTTTTTCAATGATAGGTCACTATTCAAATGGTTATGAACACAGATTAAATAATTTTAATTTGAAATCTACAAATTACTCAGGTGACAGAGGTGTAGTAGGCCCTGGTAAAATTACAAATTTTAATGATTCTGTAGTTCTCTATGGCGATTCTTTTGCTCAACAGTTGCTTCCTGAACTATCAAGTAAATATGGAGTTTTTTACTCAATCCAACCGGGATGTATTTCATTAAATAATCTAGTAATTTCTTCAAATAAAATAGTAACAAATGAATGTAAAAATCAGAGTCAATTTTTTAACAACCCTTCGATAGATTCATACGAAAATATTGTTATTTCATTCAGTTGGAATAACATAAAAAGCTTAAAACAATATGAAAATGTTTTAAAAGAAATAAATTTACTATCTAATAAATTAAATTCAAAAAATATTGTCTTAATTGGACCTTCTCCAAACTCTAATTTTGATGGTGGTTATATAAAATGCTTATTAAATTATTTTTCAGAGTGCTCCAATAAATATCTTTTAGAAAATTCAAAAAACTTTATTTGGAATGATTATCTTTCTAAAGAAAAATTGAATACCAACGTGAATTTATTTAATCTATTTGAGATATTTTGTGATGAAAAATTCTGTTATGAAACAATTGAAGATAATTTAATTTATTACGATGGAAGCCATACAACAGAATTTAGTAGTAAATTGATTGTAGATAATCTTTTATATTTATTTAATGAAGATTAAATTCAGGATAGTTTTTAAAAAAATTATCCTTAAATTTACTCCATAAAATTTTTTGATTTAAATAAACTGAATCTTCAAAATATGATTCTATTACATTTTTTAATAATTTTGAATCACCAAGTTTATAGGTTAAAATTTTATCTTCTTTTAAATATGTGTTTAAAAATGGAATGTCAGGAGAAATAATTGGCGTGTTGCAAGCCAAAGCTTCTAAAATTATCGTTGGCTGCCCTTCATATAACCTAGTTGGAAAAATTAATGCTCTTGAAGATTCTAAATGTTTTAATACGTTTTCATTTGAAAGATTGCCATGAAAAATTATATTTTCATATTTTTCACCTTGTAATTGAACAAAATTTACAAGCTTTCCTTCACCGATAATATGCAGTTCGAATTTGTGTACTCTTAAGTTTTTCCATATACTGATTAAATCTAATAAACCTTTTTCTTCCTCCAATCTACCAATAAAATAAAATTTGTTACTTTCATTAGAATTTACAAAATTAGATTTTTTTCTTAAATTTACAATATTCTTAACTTCAAATATTTTACTCCTTTTTATTCCAAAATCTTCTAATATCGATCTTTGTAAATTATTTAAAACATAAATATGGTTTATTTTTTTACTTTTTAAAATTTGAAATTGTATTTTGGAATAGATATTTACTAAAAAGGTCAATATTAAGCTATCTTTGTAACATTTATGTTGATAAGATTTTACTTTATTGTTTATATTACAATCGTTGCAAATCTTTCCATTTCTATAATGAATGGCATTGGAACAACTTAATCTATAATTATGTAATTTTATATTAATTATTAATTTTCTAAAAAATAAACATGCTATCAGTGGAGAATTAGATGCTTTAAACCATAAATTATTTATGTAAACAATATCAGGTCTAAATATAAATATCTTGTAAATTGTTTTAAAAAATGAAATTATATTAAAACTTGACCATAAAACACTCAAGCCATTTTTATTTTTAAATTCCAGTGTTTCTACTATATTTTTATTTTGTAAAAAATTAAGCTCATTGTAAAAAGAGACTTCCTCTCCGCCAAAATTTTGGTATTTATTAAAAATTAAAAGAACTCGTTTTTTTTTCATTAATGAATTTTTTTTACCATCTCTTTTTCAAGAATCAAAAATGCCCAAAATATTAGCTGATTAACTGTTTCAAAGACAACTCCAAAAAGTCCACTTATTATGAAGCCAATTAAAGTTGGGGATGGAATCTTCGTTCCGTCTAGTTTAGATATTTTAAATAGCATATAAATGAAGATTAATAAACTTATTAGCCCACCATGGTAAAAAACATATAAAAATATGTTGTGTGGACTTGTGGTTGGTCTGCTTGGGTTACCACCATTTCTGTAAATGTTATCTAAAGGTATCATAACTCTTTCGTAACCCCTGCCTATCAAAAATGTACTCGTAGTCAATGTTGAACAATTTAAAACATCTTCAATAATTTCAACTCGCCAAGTTAAATTTGGATCATTTAGTTTTATTGGAATCCTTATTAAGCTACTATTGCAAGATAAAGCATTTGCAGATTTAGATGTATGAAAATATAACTGGCTTGAATAAAAATTTTCACCACCAAAGAAATCTTTATTTAAACTATCACTAAATGTTGTATCTAAAAATTCATCAGAGTTTAAATTATTAATACTTTGTTCTAAATTAGCTTGAAGTAAGTAATCATATTGATTTAAGTCTTTAGCTATATCTAATTTATTAAACAAAAAACCAAAGATAAATGTAAAAAGTATTAAAGTTGCTATTAAAAAATTCACTTCTGATTTTTTCATTAAAAGTGAAATAATAATTAAACAAGAAATAATAGCTATACCCGATGCTCTAGAAAAATTTATTAACAAAATTATTGTTGGAGAAAGGATAATTAAACAAAGTATTTTAAATTTAAAATTTAAAGAAGAGTTCAAAATAATAAAAAGAAAAAATATAGAAACAACGACTTGTTCTGTTGAATTAAAATATCTTTGAAGCTTAAAACCAGGCAATAGGTAAGAAGACAAAAATATAAAATTTTGAAAAAATAAAAGAATGAAAGTTAAATTCAAAATTTTTTTAGTTACATTGATCTTATTAACTAAAAAGAAATATATAGACATAGACCAAACATAAGAACTAAGCCTGAATGATATTGGATAAGTAAAGTAAAATATTAGAGATAAAAAGTTAGTTATTATAAAAATTTTAAAAATATTATCTACTTCTTTCATAAGTAAAATATAAAGTGAAATCAAAACTGCTAACGCAATAAAAATTTCGCCAACCTTAAATTGAAATATTTGAAAATCTTGCCCATCTCGTCCAAAAGTTAAAATAAATATAAAAACTACTAATAAAACCCAAATTAAAATATTTTCAAATACTTTTAAATTTTTAAAGAACATTATTTTAACTTTCTATATTGAAGACTTTATTTTAAAAGGCGTTATTAATATTATTTTAATATCTAACAATACAGACCAATTATCAATATATTGTTTATCAAAATAAAACCAATCATTAAAATCTTGAGTTTCACGATTATTTATTTGTAACAAACCAGTCATTCCTGGAAGAACTGTGAGTCTGATAGTTTCTTCATCTCTAAATTTTTGTAAATCTTCTGCAAATAAGGGTCTTGGTCCAACTATTGACATCTCACCTTTAAAAACATTAAAAAGCTGTGGGAGTTCGTCTAAGCTATAAACTCTTATCCACTTTAATCTTGGAATAATTCTTGGATCATTATCTAATTTAAAAAGTGGGCCTGCTCTTTGATTTTCACTATTAAGTGTTTTTCTATTTTTATGAGCATTAGGTTTCATTGTTCTAAATTTATACATTTCAAAATTATTACCAAATATTCCAGATCTGGGAATTTTTACAATTGGATTATGTCTATCTTGTGCAAAAATAAACAGTGAAATAAAAATCATAGGGATTGTAAATAAAACTATTCCAAAAGTAGAGATTGCCAAATCTATACTTCGTTTTATCAAAAATTGAAGTCCATCTTGAACAATTGGATTAATAAAATAAATATTAAGAAAATTATCAGGGAGTTTGTTTACAACTAATTTTCTAATAATATCGTTTTCAACAGTTTTATCCACGATGAGGTAAATTGGTTTTTTTAATTTTGTCAAATTCACTAATAAATTAATGTTATTTTTATTAATTTCTTCAATTGTAATTACTAAAAAATCGAATTGAATATATTTTTGAAAACCTATTAATTCATCTAATAAATTCAACTGTGGAGTGACACTAACTTTTTTTACTAGCTCTTTATTAAAAAGATAATTGTTCATATAAACTTCTTTGGAAAAAACTTTTTTAAAGTTAATTAAAATATATTTTTGTGGATTGTGTTGTCGTAGAATTCTTTGTGAAAAAATACCACCACTATCAAAAAACAAAAATATCAACGGAATCAAAAAAAAGTATATAATTAAATTAAACCTTGATAAATTAAATACTCTTAAGAAATATAAAATAAGTACTGTACTTAAAGTGGTCAACTGAAATAATTTTATATATTTATTATATTTTGAATCTAATTTCTTGTATGGATTCGTAAATACATCGGAAAAAAAAATAATTAAAGATACAAATAATGACATTGAAAGAACAAATAAAAAATACAAAAAGTCATATGAAAGATTGAAGTTTAAAAATCTTATTAAATCAAAATTGATTGAACTAATAAAGTTAATATAGTTTTCTTGATTTACCAAAAGATATTTAAAGGAAAAAAAGTTGAAAAAATATAAGCAAAAATTTACTGTCAAGAATCTCAGAAATTCTTTAAGTTTGGTATATTTTTCCATTTCATTTCATATTAATTAAAAAGTTCGAATAAAAAATTGCTCTCAAAAATAATTAAATAGAATATATATTGTGAAAATACAATTAAAAAATTCAATTTACATAATTATGTGTTTAATTTTATTGAACGCATCTGGAATATTTATAAATTTAATTTACAATTCCGATGATCCTGAAAATTTACATGCAGATAAATTTGAATATCCTTATATTGATGAAGGATGCAAGTGGTCTAAAAATCAAATTAATACTTTTTTTAAAAAATTAAATAGTAAACACAATAAGAATTTTTCTTACTACTTCTATGACCACACTTCTCGTTTTGAATGTCAGGGTCGTCCAGTAATTAGCAACTTGTACGATAAAGAAATCAACCAAAAAAATAGTGAGATTATTCCAATTGGTATTGGTGTTAACCCAGACTTTAATAATTTTTTATTCTTTACCAGATCGGTTTTAATTTTTATTTTGTTGATTTTTATATATAGTGAATTCAGAATTAATAAGTTAAATATTCAAAAATTAAAAATAAAGTCTTTAATTTATTTAATCTTAATTTTATTAATTTATGGGTATTTGATTTTTCCAAATTTAACAAATGCTCTTTCAGATATATTACTTTATATTTTTATTGGAAATATATTAGTTTTTTATATTATTGAGTCTCATTCTTTTAAAGCAACATTTAAGAGCATAATAACGTTAATAATATTCCCGTTATTCTTTTATGACTCGAATGTTTCATTTTGGTGGCTTATAACATTATCCTCTATTGATTTTGCTGTTAAAAACAAAATTAAGATCAACAAATTGCTTCTTATGTTTATCTCAATTTTTAGTTGGACAACATATATAAATTTAAAAAATTTTTATTTTGAAAAAAAAACAATCGTAGGGCAGTGGACACTATTTTCAGAAGGAAGACATAAAGGTGGAATAGTAGATATAAATGATGGTTTTCAAACATTGGCATACATATTCGATACATTATTAATAATTTTTATTTTTTATATATTGTTTATAAGGTATAAATCACAATTTAGTGAGCTTGAAAAAGACTTCTCTGACTCACTCATAGCAGGCTTTATAATTTGGAGTTTCAGTTATTTAATCTCTCAAATAAATCCAATCCTCAATTACTATGTTTACAAATTTTTAGGTCTTAATGAAAATATTGACACTGTTAATACTTACCAACCAGATGGTATTAATTGGAGAGGTATTACTTCAAGTCATGAATTAACTGGATTCTGGTTAATGATAATTTTTTGCTTAATTATCAACAAAATAATTAACGCAAACAATAAGTTTTATTATTTACCACACTTAATAGCTGTATCAATTGCAATAAATTTAAATTCCCAAAGAACTACAATTTTGCTAATTGCTGTATATTTTCTTTTCTTGTTCTTAAAGAATTTTGGTTCTAAAAATTTCATTATTTTAGTTTTATTGTTTATTACACTTACAACAGCCTTTTTTCAAAACTCAAGTTCATACAATAGACTTGCTACAAGAATTGATAATATTGATTTTAACTTTGAAATTGACGAAGCACTTAGGTGGCAAATTAGCCAAAGCTTTCAAAGGTATGATAAATACAATCTTTCTATTGAACAACCAAGTTATGAATTTAAAGATGTTGTTAGTTACACTCAATTTTATTCAAAGGAATTAAATACTGAAAATAGATTTATAACCGGAGTATTTAACTATTTAACCAAAATTTTTGGAAGAGAATTCCAATGGTTTAGATTCTTTTATTTTACAGAATTTAATTTCAATGATGTACTGTATGGAAGTGGTGCTGGACAGTCTCACCAACATCTAGTTTTGCTAATAGAAAAACCGCATTCTTTATACTTTACGTTATTTTATCAATTTGGTTTACTGGGTTTAATACCAATAATCTTTCTCTTATTTAATTTGATTAAAAATCTTATCCAAAATAAATTAAAACCTGATTATATCCTTGGTATATTCTTTTTTATTGTGGGAATAAAAGCAGAAATGCTATTTACACATAATCAACTTATCTTATTTATATGTTTTATGTATTACTGTCTTTTTTTAGATAAAGACGATGTTATTAAATAATAAAAAAATTTTGGAACAATATTTAAGTATCTCCTAAACAGTCTCTGTGGCTCTTGCAGTAGTCTGAAGAGCCATTCTAAAGATAATTTTTTGATTATATTAGGTGCAGTTTTTGTATTGCCTACAAAATAATCAACTGCTGCTCCAAAACCAACCATTTTTAAATTCAGATTATTGTTCAAATAATTCATTAATAAATCTTGTTTAGGTGTTGATAAAAATACTAAATAATAATTTGCATTATTTTTAGCACAAAATTCTTTAATTGAATTCAATGTTTTGCTAGATTCTAAATTTACCATCGAATAATCTGAATCAATAAATTTAATATTTTTATAATTTTGTTTTAAAATCTTTCTAAATTTTTCAATAGTATTTATGTCACTTCCAATAGTGACTATGCTACTGGAGGTATAATTTAGCATCTCTAAAAAATCATAAATAAATTCTGGACCAGTAATTCTTTGCAATTTTATTTTTTTAATCCATTTTGCGTAATATACAATAGGCATTCCGTCAGGAACATTTACAAATGAATTTTCAAATGCTTCATTTATGTTTTTATTTTCATATGCTTCTATTAATCCGTGTACACTTGTTACACATATATATCCTGAAGTTAAATTGTCAAATTCGTTTAAAATTTCAAATTTTTGTTTTTCTGTTATATCTACTGTAAGAATTTTCATATAATAAATATTAATATGAATATTTTAGTTTTAGGAGCGGGTGGATTTATTGGTTCACACATGGTGAAAAACTTAAAATCTGAAGACCACTGGGTTCGTGGCGTAGATTTAAAATATCCTGAATTTAACGAAACTCATGCAGATGAATTTATTATCTATGACCTAGCAGACCAATCTAAGATTGAAGAACTACTCCTAATAAATGGTGAGCCGTTCGATGAAATATATCAATTTGCTGCTGATATGGGTGGGGCTGGTTTCATATTTACAGGAGATAATGATGCAAATATTATGTACAACTCAGCATCTATAAATTTAAATGTTCTAAAAACTTTAGTAAATATTAATGAAAAACTGAAAGTCAATAAAACTAAGATTTTCTATTCAAGTTCTGCATGTATTTATCCAGAAGAAAATCAGCTAGATCCAAATAATCCTAATTGTGAGGAATCTTCTGCATATCCAGCAAATCCAGATTCTGAGTATGGATGGGAAAAGCTATTCAGCGAAAGAATATATTTTGCATTTCATAAAAATTTTGATATCGATATACGAGTAGCAAGATATCACAACATTTTCGGACCTGAGGGTACTTGGGATGGCGGAAGAGAAAAAGCTCCTGCAGCAATATGTAGAAAAGTTGCTCAAGCAACTGAAGAAAATGATTTTGAGATTGAAGTATGGGGTGATGGAGAACAAACTAGATCTTTTTTATTCATTGATGAATGCATTGAAGCTACAAGAAAATTAATGAAATCTGACTTTCTAGGCCCTATCAATATTGGTTCTGAAGAAATGGTAACAATTAATCAACTGGTTGAAACAGCTGCAAAGGTTTCAGGAAAAAATATTAAAAGAAAACATATTGATGGACCACTTGGTGTCAGGGGAAGAAACTCTAATAATGATTTGGTCCGTGAAAAATTAAACTGGGATTACTCAATGTCTCTAGAAGAGGGAATTGATAAAACCTATTCTTGGATTGAATCCCAAATTTTTGAAAAATCAAATAATATATAAGTCTTTAAAAGACAACGAACTTAATTAAGATTAATACTGAGATGAACAACATTGGCCTAGTTGTATATGGAAGATTTCCTACAGAAAAAGCTTATGGATCTCATTTAATTGATACAGCTAATGGTTTTATAGCTAATGGAAAAAATGTAACAATTTATTACTCAAAAACCTCGAACTCTAAAACTATACATGAACAACCAAGTATTTATTATCAAAATTCCAACATAAATTATATTGAAGTTGAAAACTTTGATTTCACTAAATTTTACTTATACCAAGTATTGCCTAATGTTGTACAAAAATTTTTATGGTCTTTAGGCGCTTATCTTTGGTCAAGAAAACTAGTAAAACATATAGATGAAATAGATATTTTATGGACAACTAATCCGAACTTATTTCTGAGATTTAAAAAATTAGATAAAAAACTAATTTATGAAAAACATGGTGCTGGTAAATATTTACAAAAGATAGTTATTAGGCAGCTTTCAAAGTTCGACAATACATATTTTGTTGGCACATCTAAAACCTCATATTTTGAATTGAAGTCACTACTAGACAACAGATCTATTTATTTAACTAATGGTGTCAACACATCTGAATTTAAACATGAAGCTATAAAAAGTCCTAAATTAAATATCGGGTACGTAGGAATGCTTGAGACTTATGGAGTTGATAAAGGAGTAAAAAAAGCTTTCGACGAACTTAAATTAATAGCTAAAGAATATAATTGTAAGCTAACACTCGTTGGTGGGCCTGCAGAAAAACTTAATGAGATAATTCAAGAATTTAATGATTCTGATATTGAAACTCATTTTGAAGATAGAGTCCCAAAAAAGAGAGTGCCTGAAATAATGTCTCAACTAGACATTGGAATAGTCCCTTATCCTGATGAGTTTCACATGGCAAATTATGCTTCTCCTATAAAAATTTTTGAATACGCTGCTAGCAACACTGTTGTATTAGCTTCAGATATTAAAAGTAACTATGAATTAAATGAACTAAATTTAGGAATTCACTATTTTAAATCTGATGACTTTAAAGATTTCAGAAAAAAAATTATTGAACTAATAGAAAATACAACTTTAAGAGATGAACTATTACAAAAATCTAAAAATAATATTGAAGAATTTTCAATTAAAAATAGAGTTGGAAAACTTTTAAACTTCTGTTCTTAACTTATTGAAGTTCTTGTTCTATAGATACTAAAGCTAAAATTATTGATGATAATGTTGGATGACCAGAACCAGCTTTAGGTAAAATTGATGTACCGATAACTTTAATATTTTTAAATCCATACAAATTCAGATTTGTGTCTACAACACTAGATTCACTACTTTCTCCAATTGACGTTGTACCCATATGGTGTGAGCCCTCAGAAAAAGAAAAGTTTTTCTTTAATACTGTATGCTTAATAGCTTTGTTGTTATTTATTAATTTATAAATTCGATCAATAGTTGCGTTGATTTCATAAATTGTTTCGTCTTTACTTGTATCTAAAATAACCTCTTTATCATTAAATTCTAAAAAATTAACATGGGGTTTCATATCTGTATAGATTAGGGCTTTAAAAAATTTCGAGTATCCAAGTTTTCGACCAACTTTATCAAATATTTCTGAAATTAAACTACCTTTTTTTATGTCTTTTCTTAATGATGTATAAATTCGAAAACTATGTGTTAGTCCTGTTTTACTATCCTTTATTGGATAGGTGGGAAATATTTCAAAATTGCTTGAAGTGGATATTCCAGTAACTTTCTTAATTTTTTCATATTTTTTTGTTTCAAATAAAACTGGAACAAACTTCAGATGATTCATGTAATTTTTTCCAATATTTTTATTATTTGAAATAAATTTATTCAAAAAATATGGATTCCCAATTCCACCAGCAGCGATAATAATTTTTTTATAGCTATAAGTATTATTTTTATATTTATCTTTTACTTCACTTGTTTCTGTATTTATTTCAAAATTTTCTTGTTCAATATTTAAAATATCTTCTCGACAAATTACTTGAGAAAACTTAAAAAGCTCCTTATTCCTAATTACAAAATTGGCATTTTCTATATCTACATCTTTAATAAAAACATCTGAATAGTGATTATTAATTTCTTCAAACTCCTCAATTGGGATATTAAATCCTTTTAAGAATTCTTTAATTTTAGTGATATTGTGTTGAGAAAATTTTTCATCTAAGTAATTAGGCAGATAGTTTTTTGGAAAGAAATCAAATGCAGATGCCCAAATAGTTGATGTTCCACCTACACCGTATGACAATGTTTCTTTTTCAAATGTAAAATTATTATTTTCTTTGTTAGCTAATGATGGCAATCCAGAAAGATTAACAACTTTTACACTCATACCTTTTTCGATAAGAAATTTATATGCAATCGAAGATAGAATTCCAGCTCCGATGATGATGTAGTCAAAATCTTTAGACTTGTTCACCTGTTTTACCAACCTTGTTTTTTAACAAAGAAAAAATCAAATAAAATATATTAGAAATTAGATATACAGCACCAAACCCTATTGCCTTATATTGGATAACAAACATATAAGAAATACAAACTGCAACTAATGCTCTAATAAAAAATAGTTTTAAAATTTGAACAACTTGTCTGTTTACAAAATATCTAAAATTAATAACATTCGCTGTATAAAACAAAAAAGATCCAATTAGCACCAATGTCATTACATCAATCTGTGAAGATAAGTTTTGATTGTAAAATTTAAACAGAAAGTCGCCAAAGATATTAAAAAATACAATTAAAGCAACTAAATAAGTAAAGAAAAATAGAATAATTTTTCTAATGAACTTCGTCAATAAATCTGGTTCTTGTACTAATTCAGAATACGACTTCCTAAGAGAATTTATTGATGATAAATATACAGTATCTAATGCAGAATTAAATAACATGACTATACCAATAAAAGAGAGGATTTCTAAATCTATAAATCTCTCAATTAAAATCTGTGGTAGAGAAATTACAATTAACTGAAGAAAACTATTAAACCCTAATAAAAAAAACTTTTGATTTATTTGAAAATGTGTTTTGAAGTCAAAAATGCTTTTTAGTGAAAGATACTCTGTGTTCTTAAGATAAAAAATATCATAAAAAAGAAATACTAAAAAATTCCATCCAATAATTACTAGTAATGTAAATGATAAACTCTCTATTTCTTGAAGAAAATAACCAAAACCAAGTACATATCCAAATTTTGAAAATATTTTACTTAAATTTACTTTCGAAATTGATTTATCTCTGTAATACAAGCCTCTAAATGAAATTACAAAACCCTCAAATGATTTGAGAAGATAAGCTAAAGTCAGCAAAAACCATGGTGAAGCATTGCTTTCATATAAAAAATTAATTGTTAAAACTACTGGAAAGAATAAAAATAAATTTCTTAAACGAAATAAAAGAAATGATTTTACTTGTTTATCATTTTCCTCAGTTGCTATAACTGAGTCCATAGACATGTTTGAAAATCCCACAATAGGATTTACAAACGTTAGAACTAATACCCAACTTGCATATAAATAATTTGGATTATTGTTTACAAATAGATAAATAGAAATTGCTTGAAAAACGAGTACTAAAAAATCCCCGGTATAGCCTTTTAATACTAAATTAGTATTTCTCATGTATTAAAAAATTGTTGGGTAAAAAATTTTTTTCATAAATAAATAATACTTTGAAACAGCAAATTTAAAAGATATATTGTTTAACTATTGTTTTCGTAAGTATTCAAATATATTCCGTCTGAATATGATTGAGAATCTGTTATAAAAAATCCATTACTAATAAGATAATCTTCCGAATCTCTAAAAACTCCTCTTGAATCAAGTTCAATTCCCAAAATAAGCACTCTTTTATAGTTTAAAGAAGTTGAGAGTTGCTTATTGAACAGGTCATTATCAAAATCTAATTTATTAACTACAAGATAGTTGTCAAAATCTGGCCTTGATACCAAACAGCCATCGATATATATATATTTAGTTCCAAATATTTTTTGACCATAATACTCAAAACTAGGATATTGCTCATATGCTACCAACACAAGAGCATCTTTATTGTCTTCACTATTTATTTCAACTAGTGGTTGGCTTATCTGTTCCTGCTTATAATAAGCATCAACATTTAAGGAAAAGTACGCCACTAAACCAAGAATCAAGAATATAAAGAATTGATTGTTAAGTTTTGAATATATTCGATAAACCAGTCCAGAAATTAATGCGATTATGAATGGAAAGAGAACTATATCTGTTCTACCCGTTCCAAGTGGATAAATTTTTAAAATATTAGCAAATAAAAATGCTCCAACTACAAGTATTGGAAAAGTAGAATCTTTACTTACTAAAAATGACGAGAAAATTAAAAGTATCAATAATATTAAAATCATTTGGTCAAAATAAATAAATCCAAAATAAGATTTAAAAATCATATTAAAAATAAAATAAGTTTTGTTATAAAACGCTTCAAAGCTACTGAGCGAAATAAAGAAATTTCCCCAATATTCTAAATATTCGTCCTGTGAAACTTTATTAATAATTCGATTTAGATAAAAAATTATGGGAATAAAGATTACAAAAAGTTTTTTTATATTAGAACTAGAAATTTTTGTTGATAAAAAGTAAAAAGCAACAACAACCCCAAAAATTGCCACATTAACTAAAGACCCAAGAACAAATACAAATGAAAGTATATAAAAACTAACAGACTTGATATTTTTATCTAAATTCCTTGAAATATAAAGACAGTAACTACTGTAAAAAAGCTCTATCATATATTGTTTTAGTGAAATTGAATAAGTCAAAGTAACTGGAGCAGATACATAAAAAATTGAAAACAGTAGTGCTACCTTGAAGTTGTAAACTTCTGTAAGGTATTTATAAATTAAAAATAAACTTCCTATAAATAACAAGATATTTAATGTAGAAACAAGATTTTGGAGCTCTATAAAAGATACTTTTGAAAGAAACCAAATTATATATGTCCACAATGGATGGTTGTCTCCTTGATCTAAAATGCATGTAAAGCTTTGATAATTTGATATAAACAGTTCACGAACATCATCTTGTTGAAAATTTGTAGGAAAAATAATTTTTCTTATATTAAAAAAGTAAAGAAAAATCGGAAGCAACAAAAATTGCAAATTTATAGAGTTTTTATATTCTCTGTTCATATTGACTATTATATTGTTATTTAAGGGTGAAAATTAATAATCTTGATTAACTAAATGATAAAAACTATAAAAGAACTAGAAAAATATTTGAGTGAAAAACTAAATGCATTTGATATTGATCAAGAGTTGGTAGCAAATTTCTCAAATATTGAAAATGTAGATATTCAATTTAATCAACTAATAGCATTAAAAAACCATGAAAGTTTTGGTGAAATAAGTCATTCAATAATAAAAAATTTGAATGAATTAGAAATTATAGAAAAGTGTGAACTAACCCAACAAGGCTTTATAAATATAAATTTAAGTGACAAATTTTTTCATTTAAATATATCAAATAATAAAGAAGAATTACTAAATAAACTGAAAAATCAATCTGGAAAGATTGTTCTAGATTATGGTGGTGCAAATATTGGTAAATCTTTGCATGTTGGACATCTTCGTACATTAACAATTGGCAGATCTTTAAAAAATATTTATAGAATGTCAGGCTATGATGTGATATCTGACATTCACTTTGGAGACTGGGGAATGCCAATTGGTTTAATTCTTGCACTAATTGAAGAAAAAAATATTGATATCAACACTCTCACTAGTTCAGATCTAGAAATTATTTATCCCGAAGCAGCTCTTCTAGCTAAAGAAAATGAAAGTTTTAAAGAAAAGGCTCAAGAGTATTCTAAAAAGCTCAATGAAAACAATAAAGATGCAGTTAAGCAATGGAAGGTTGTATATGAATTATCGACAGAAAATTTAATATCCTTTCTAAACAAAATTAACTTTGAGTTTGATTTGTATAAAGGAGAAAGCGATGTTGTTGAATTAATTCCTGGTTTAATAAATAGTCTTAAAGAAAATGATTTAGTAAAACTTGACCAGGGTGCTTTAGTTGCGAATAATAATGACAACCCACCATCGATAATCGTTAAGTCTGATGGATCTTATATTTACCTAACAACAGACTTGGCAACTGTATTAGATAGAGAAGAAAAAATAAGCCCGGATAAATATATCTATATTGTAGACCAAAGACAACACCAACATTTTGATCAATTATTCAAACTTGTTAAATTATTTTCCTTATCAGAAGCAGAGTTTCAACATGTAGGATTTGGAACTATTAATGATAAAAATGGAAAACCACTAAAGACTCGAGATGGTGGTAACTACAAACTAGAAGACTTATATAAAGATATTAATAATTTATTAAAGTCCAAAAACAGTGATGAGAATCTTACAATATTAAGCCAGTCTGTTTTGACCTACTCAGATTTAGTTAATAGTAGATTAAAAAATTATAACTTCGATATTGAAAAATTTACAAACATAAATGGTAAATCTGCTGTTTATATTCAGTATTCAAATGTGAGAGCTAAAAAATTAATATCTCAATTTGATGGAAAACTTAAATTAGATGAAATACTTTCTGTACATAAGAATATATTGATAGAGCTTATAAAACTTGAATACTATTTTGGTTTGGCTCTTAAAAATAACGAACCCCATCATCTTGCTGAATACATGTATAAACTTTGCCAAGAATTTAATACTTTCTATAACTCTGAAAAAATATTTTCAGAGAATAAAAATATTAATCAAATCTCAAATGATCTTTTCCTAGTAAGTTGTTTCATTCAACATATAGAAATAATTTCAGAATGTTTAGGAATTCAGCTAGTTGAAGAGATGTAAAGATGCTTAACGAATGAAAAATTTTTTAAAAGAGACTAAAGAACTAGTTTTATCACAGGGATCAATAGCAGTATTAGCTATTTTACAAGTATCATTTACAGCAAAAACACTTGGTCCATCAAACTATGGTTTAATAGCAATATATTTGGCAATAACAGCTACTTTTTTTAGGTTATTAAGTTCGAGAAATGCTGATTTGGTCCTTCTTTTTGTTAAAGATAAAGGCGTTAAAACTAATCATTTTTTTGTATTAGATTTTCTTTTGGGAATTTTATCAGGTTGTTTAACAGTATTATTTATTTTACTTTTTGACAATTCATTAGATCTACGATTTGAAGAATATTTATTGATCGTTTTGTTATATGTTTTTTCAAGAACTTTACTTAATTTTAGTGAAACATTTAAGGGGTACTTTACCCATGTTGGGAATCTTAAATTATTTTCATACTTTGAAAGTGGAACTGTATTATTGAGATTTTTACTAGTTGTAGGTTTACTTCTTATTGAACCAAATGTAGAAATGTACCTTCTAGCAATATCTATATATTCAGTTATTTCAGGTACTACTGCTATTTATTTTGTTAAGAAAAATGAAACTAGCGATAATGTTTTAAAATTATCTTTTAAGGAGTTCTTTGAAACAATCAAAGCGTCCTTTTTCAAATTGAGAATTGATCAAGCATTTGGAATAATACCTGTTAATTTAGATATTTTAATTATTGGTACTTATCTAGATTCTTACAATGTTGGAATATACCAATTTGCAAAAAAATTGATAGAACCAGTAAATTATATCGTTGTTGCATTTAGTCCATGGATGCTTAATAAATTAAAACTTGATAGCAATTTTAAGTTTGGATTCCTTACAAAAAAAGTTTTATTACCTATTGCAACACTAATGACTCTTTTTTATATTTTTGCTGGAGAGAGATTTATCACATTGCTTGGTAGTGAAGAGTTTGTAGAAGCATTTCAACCAATGATTATTATGCTTTTTGGATACTTATTCTATCTAACTACATTTTGGACTCGTCACTTTTTACTAATTAATGATGCTATTTTAAGTCATACTAAAGGAAGGATTCTAAATGCAATTACATTTATTATCTTATCAATCTTGCTTGTAAATAATTTTGCAATAAATGGAGTTGCTACAGCAGTGAGTATGGGAATCGTTATTCAAAAAATATTTGAGGTTAGATCTGCTTATAAATTAAGAAAATAAATTAAAAATCTTTTTCTTCATCATAATCTTTAGGGCTTAAAAAATTAAAGTTAACGTTTTTCACTTTTATTTCAGAAGATAAAAAATAATTTATTAAATCTAAATCTTGATACACAGCGTTTTCAAATTCAGGTGAATCCTCTTGAGTAAGTAGTTCCAACTTATTCCAAAACATTCTTGGAACTAAAATTGGAAAATCATGCTTATATCTGTATTGACTTATCAAAATCTCATCTCCTTTAGTTTTTGTATTAATTATTGAATCCATAACAGATGTTTTTATTTCAGGTTGATCTCCTAAGAAAAAAACAATATTATTAATATCTTTTTGGGTTTGGTAAAAAAATAATGCTGTTCTCATAGAGGAAACGATTCCCTCTGACCAATTTTCATTAATTAATATATCTGAATTGAAAAAATTAATCTTTTCTGTAATTGTTTCATTATCAGAACCTAAAACAACTGAAGAGTGTTCGAAATAATCATTAACCTTTTCAATAACTTGTTCTAGTAATGGCTTATCTTTTACTTGAGCAAGCTGTTTTGGAAACCCCATCCTAGAGGAATCGCCTGCTGCGAGAATTACACCAGCATTCATCTTAAGTGTATGACAAAATAGTTGAGCCAAATGTAATAGATACAAGTAGTAGGATTACTTCGATATTTCTTAAAAAGTAAACCTGCTTTAATCCCGATCCAAGTGTTGCAAATGAATAAATTGCAGTAATAAACAAAAGCAAACCCTGCACAAATAAACTGGAAACAAAAATTGCAGGAATTGTTAGTAATCCTGGAATACTTGAGTACAAATATATAACTGCAAGATCTTTAGGCTGAGGCTCTTTTCTTAATAAATATTTTAAAACTACAAAAACTATTAACACTCCAACTACTGAAGCTGAGACTGAACCTACTAACGATGAAAACAAAGAGGTAAATGTTGATTGTTGAAATTCAACCTGAAGCTCATCAATTAATGTTTGTAACATCAACAGTTCTTCTGATGATGCCTCCTCACCAAAAAAATATAGGTTTACTTCAAGATAATCTATGATTCCAGTAAAAAAACGAACAGCACTAAGTGTTATAAGAATAGTTGCAGTAGTCCATATCGCTATACCTTTTTGCAGTGAAGAAGGATAAGTAATTATTTCGTTATAAACTTGTTTATCAAGTCTCAAAATTTTTGCAATTATTGTATTTTCAGTCAATTTAAATTATTTCCTTTTAAAATCTACATTATGACTATAACAAAATTAATTTCATATATATCAGCAGTATCAATGGCAATAGTTATTATTTGGGCTCAATCAGAAGTTCCAATTTTTCAGTCGCCAATCCCAGAATTACCCTGGGGAATTGTCTCACTTGTAGATTTGTATGCTGGTTTTATTTTTGTTTGTTTATGGATGTTTTACAAAGAGAAAACGAAACACGCAGTTATTTGGACTTTATTTATGTTGACACTAGGAAATTTAACAACTGCAATCTATGTTTTATACAGCATAAGAAGTTCTCAGGGTGATATGAAAAGATTTTTTATGGGTAAAAATAGCTAGTCTTTTTTCAGATTATCTAGCAAAATTAACGAGACGTCACGAACTTTAATATTGTCGCCATAACCTAGTTCTTTTACGCCATCATCCATCATGATGTAGCAAAATGGACAAGCAACAGCTACTTCATCTGCACCTGTATCTATAGCCTCTTGTGACCGTTCAATATTTACTTTTTTACCAACAGACTCTTCCATCCACATTCTTCCGCCACCTGCACCACAGCAAAAACTCTGTGTTCCCTGTCTTTTCATCTCTCTAATCTCTATTCCACCTATAGATCCAACAATCTCTCTTGGTGCAGTATAAATATCATTATGTCGACCTAAATAACATGAATCGTGGTAAGTAATTTTATATGGCTTATCACTTGTTCCGACTTCAATTTTGCCTGACTGAACCAATTCAGTTAAAAGTTGGCTGTGATGGATAACTTGGTAATTTCCGCCTAATTGTGGATATTCATTTGCAATTGTATTAAAACAATGTGGGCATTGAGTGATAATTTTATCAACTTTCAAATTATTCATGTTTTCAATGTTTTGAATAGCTAATTGTTGAAAAACAAATTCGTTTCCGGTTCTTCTTGCAGAGTCACCTGTGCATACTTCTTTTGGTCCTAAAACAGCAAAAGAGACATTGGCTCTGTTTAACAATGTCGCTACTGCTTTTGTAACTGGTGCATTTCTATCATCAAAAGCACCGGCGCAGCCAACCCAGTACAGATAGTCATACTCTTCATAATTATTTTCATCAATTACTGGTACTTCAAAATCTAGATCTTTTGTCCAATTTAACCTATCGTTTTGAGATGCTCCCCATGGATTTGATGAGTTTTCCATTGCAACATATGCTTTACCTAGCTCTGAAGGAAAATCAGATGCCATTAGAGCTAAGTGTCTTCTCATATCTAATATTTTGTCTAAGATTTCAATATTTACAGGACAGATTTCATCGCATGCTTTACATGATGTACATGCCCAGAGTTCTTCTGAGGTAATACGTTCAAA
>Ga0255759_10000455_pt1 | contig 37192 bp, 25 predicted proteins | sample 101ome_20_FD_179959 | JGI IMG/M metagenome (GOLD analysis project Ga0255759, IMG submission 179959) | Coastal salt marsh microbial communities from the Groves Creek Marsh, Skidaway Island, Georgia - 101404AT metaG (version 2) | ecosystem: Environmental > Aquatic > Marine > Intertidal zone >... | reverse complement strand
ATGAAACTAACAGATTTATTAAAAAAAGAAGCTAAGGGTGATAAAGACGAATACCAACAAAAGTTTAGAGATATGATGTCTAAACACGGTATTGATTCTATAGATGACTTAGAGGATGATGAAAAAGATGATTTCTTTAATGATGTTGATGATGCACACGTTAGCGATGAAGAAGAGTTAAAAAAAGAAGGTTATAAACCAAGAATAACTCGCAAAGAAATGGCTGAGGTGAAACTTTTTACAGAAAAGAATACACCTACAGATAAAAAGAAGTGGGCGGCTTCTGTAGCTGCAGCTAAGAGAAAGTTCAAAGTGTATCCTTCAGCATATGCAAACGCATGGGCAGCAAAACATTATAAGAAGAATGGCGGATCTTGGAGATCTAAGGGATGAAACTAAGAGAAGTGTTGGATACACTTTATTTAAGTGAAAAAGTTTATAAGAATTCCGGACTAGGTAAATGGTTTGGAGAAAAATGGGTCGATGTTAGTCGTAAGAACAAAGACGGTAGTCACCCGCCTTGTGGAGCATCTGCCGGTAAGAAGTCTCGTAAGGGTGGTCAAAGAGCTTATCCTAAGTGCCGTAAGAAGTCTGTTGCTGCAAGTATGTCTAAGAAAGATAAGAAGAATGCTGTAGCAAGAAAAAGAAAACATTACGGTAGTAAGGGTAGACCTAAGAAAAAAGCTATAATGCAAAAGTAGAATTATTATGTGTATACTTAGATGGATAAAGAAAATATTTAATAGAATAAAAAAGGTGGATGAGTTAGATACATCTTGGAGAGATTAGTATGAAGTTAAAAAACTTACTTGAAGGTGATGATGAAGGATCTATGGCAAGAAGTGAGTTAAAAAGAACTGCCAAGATAGCATCAATGTTGTTAGATAAAATAGAAGATGGCGATGAGTTACCAGCATGGACACAATCTAAGATTACAAAAGCACTGGATTATGTGCAATCAGTTTTCAATTATATGGATGGAGATAAGAAATAATGAAATTATCTACAATAATAAAAAAAGAAAAAGTTATTACTGAAGCTATAAAGTTTCATAAAAAAGATTCTATTCCTCTTTCAGAAAGTGTTTTTAGAAATGGAAGTGAGAATTATTTCTCCTTATATAGAGAAGCTAGAAAACAATATAATGATGGCAAATTAGAAGGTCTTACTGCAGAAGATATGGAAATATTGGAAACAGATATTGGTGAGTTTGCAGAATTTGAAGGCAATAAAGTTCCTCTTGATTGCCCAATAATGGTTGATGTATCTGAAGAAATTGACGAAGCAGAATACCAAGGCAAGAAGGTTCAGTTAGGTAAACCTAAAAGAGGTGGTAGTAAAAAGTTTTATGTTTATGTAAAGAACCCTAAAACTGGAAATGTAAAGAAAGTAAGTTTTGGTGCTAAGAGTGGTGGGGGATCTCTATCTGTAAAACTTAAAGATCCAAAAGCTAAGAAGGCTTTTGCTTCAAGACATAATTGCGAACAAGCTAAAGATAAGACAAAAGCTTCATATTGGGCATGTAGACTTCCTAGATATGCAAAGTCATTAGGTCTATCTGGTGGAGGTAAGTGGTGGTAGATAAACCATATATAGAACAAAGAAAGTTAAAATATATTAAAAGAGAATTTTCAGCTGATGTTGATTCGGATGAGTTAGTATGGCACAGAGATAGAAAAGACAGAACAGTTTTAGTAAAACAATCTGACGATTGGTATATACAGATGGATAATAAAATGCCAGAAAAACTAACAGAAAATTCTGAATTTTATATTCCAAAAAATTTTTATCATAGGTTAATTATAGGCAGTAATGCACAAAAAAATCTTATTATTTATATAATGGAGTCTTAATATGTCAAACCATATGCATAAGATAGGAGAAAAATATTCAACAGATAAGATTTCTTTACATAAATATCATTTAATATATGATTTCTTTTTTCAAAGCTTATATAATCAATCTGGTTCTTTACTTGAGATAGGTATTCAAAAAGGTGAATCATTAAGAATGTGGCATGAGCTTTTTAAAAATATGAATATATATGGTGTTGATATGGATAATTACTCAATAAGCGATATTCAAAAACAAGGTGATAATCTAGATAGACTAACATTATTAAGTAATATAAAGCAAGGTGAAAATATTGATCACCTTGATAAACTGGATATTCCAGAGTTACGTATAGTTATTGACGACGCATCTCATTACCCACCACATCAAATAGAAACCTTTAATAATTTATTTCCTAGATTAGAAAATGGTGGTTTATATATAATAGAAGATATTGAAACTTCTTACTGGACTGCTGGTAGAAAACTTTATGGCAATTCAATGAATTATGGTGTTGGGTCAAACGGATCAACTGTTGAAATTTTTAAAGGTGTTGTTGAGGGTATTAATAATAAAAATAGTAAAATTTATAGAGAACAGTTTATACCTCAAGTAATACAGGAATATATTATGAGTGTTGTTTTTGCTCTAAATTGTATAATAGTAATAAAAAAATAAGGAAGATAAAATGAAATTAGGCGATTTGATTAATGAGGTTGATGAAAAAATTATTAAGAAGAGCACCATAATGATGTTAAAAAATCTTCTTGATAAACAGGATGAATCATCTTGCGGTTCAGACAAAGAAGAAGTTAATAGTAGTGATGTAGAAGAAGATTCTCCCCCCGGTGATAATTATAAACGTATGGTAAAACATTTAAAAGATAGGTTTGGTAAAGATTCAGAAATACCTTATCAAATTGCTTGGTCAAAATATAACAAAAGAAATAAAAAATAATATACAAAAAAATGTTTTTTTATTATATTTATTATGACTTTTAATAAGAGAGTAAAAATGAACAATAATTTAAAAGAATTTAAAGAAGTTATTAAGGAAGAAATACTAGAACTTCTAAAAGAAGAAACCTCAAACGTAGAAGATATAGTGTTTTCTATTTTAGATGCTCAATCAAGTGGAAACACAAAAAAAGCAGAGAAATATTTTGGTATTCTTTTTCCAAGATTAGCAAGCCTTGGCTTTGATAGAAATACTCTTTTAAAAATGAAGTCTCAATTAACCTTAATCAACAACGAAAAAGAAGCAACAAAGTTTATTACCAGATGGAAGTTATCAGATCAAGATATAAATAAAAATAATGTTTATACATATAAGATGATTGTTTCTGTTCCTTTTGCAACAAATAAAAATGAAGAAGAATTAGTTAAGAAATTAAAATATGATTTAGTATCTAACGGTCATAAAATATTGGGATATAAAAAAATGCCCGTATCAAAGATAGCATCAGCAGGAGCGGCAGGTGAGGTTATAGATCTCAAGATTTTGGTTAAGATTAAAACAATGGCTAAGCCTAACGAAATAGAATCAGAACTACAACCAGACTATGGTGTAGATAAAATAAAAGGATTTGATGTTGAACAATCGGTCAAAACTAAAGAGATCAAGTCGAGTGATAGATTTGATAAGAGAAGCTCCAAACTTAATGGTAAAGAGGACAAACAAGACGATAATAGAATCAATCCAACAAAAGGTTTTAGTAAGGATCATTTATCGAAAGCTAGAAACAAATAGAGTTATAACTCGTATAATAGAACCTTATGAGTTAAAAGAAGAAGATGGTAAGGTTTATTTATATGCATATGATACTACTGGTAGAACAAGAAGTATAAAGTCCTTTTTATTAGAAAACATATTATCTGCAAATAAACAAAGAAGAGAATTTACCCCTAGGATATTTTAATGGATAAACAACAAACAGCTGAATACATAGAGTGCAGAAAGAATCCTTCTTACTTTATGAAAAAATACGGCAGAATTAGGCATCCATTAAGGGGAATTATATCTTTTGAGTTATGGGATTTCCAAGAACACACACTTCAGCATTTTTTAGACAATTCATATAACATAGTTCTCAAGGGTAGGCAGTTGGGTATATCCACATTAGTAGCTGGATATGCTGCTTGGTTGTCAAACTTTTTTAAGAACAAAGAAATATATATTCTTGCTACAAAAAGAGATACTGCTCAAAATATGGTTGATAAAGTAAGAGTTTTTTTAGAGGGTATTCCGGAGTGGATGAGAGCAGATTTTATTACTGATAATAAACAAAGTTTAGAATTAAATAATGGTTCTAAAATAAAAGCATCGGCTTCCACACCAGATGCGGCTCGTTCAGAGGCATTAAGTTTGCTCATTGTTGATGAGGCAGCTTTTATTAATAAGATGGATAGTATATGGATAGCAGCTCAACCTACACTAGCAACTGGTGGTGATTGTATAGCATTATCTTCACCTAATGGAGTTGGTAACTGGTTTCACAAGATATATAATGAGGCGGAGGCTGGTATTACAGAAAAGATAGGTAATAAGATAGTAGGGTTCAATCCAATAAAATTACACTGGTCGGTTCATCCAGACCACGATGATGATTGGGCGAGAGAGACACGCAAGAAGATTGGGGATCAAGCTTTTGCTCAAGAGCATGATTGTGACTTTGTTCAATCTGGTAGTAATGTTATTTCACTTAAGGCTTTGGAGTGGTATCTAGAGCATCCAACAGAACAAGAGACACTTGACGATGGTTATCGTCCATTCGTTAGGGAACCATTAGAAAGAACTTGGGTTGATAAGGGTTTGTGGGTTTGGAAATATCCGGATTATACCAAAAAATATATTATATCTGCAGATGTTGCTCGCGGTGATGGAGAAGATTATTCAGCTTTTCATGTCATAGATATTGAAAATTATGAGCAAGTGGCTGAATATAAGGGTAAGGTAGCTACAGATGTTTATGCTCACCTAATACACAACACAGCTGTTCAATATAACAACGCTTTTATAGTAGTTGAAAATGCATCAATGGGTCATCATACAGTAATGAAGATTGTAGAGATGGAATATAAGAACGTGTATTGGACAATAAAAGATTTAGCTAAATTACACGAAAGTAATGCAAGAGATCAATTATTTTATGACCCATACAATCCTCCTAAAAATGCAGTTCCCGGATTTACAATGTCTTCAAGAACAAGGCCAGCAGCGATAGCTCGACTGGAAGAGGATTTAAGGCAACATGAGTTTATTTTACACTCACAAAGAACTATGAAAGAATTAGAAACTTTTATCTTTCATAATGGTAAGCCACAAGCTTTGGACGGATACAATGATGATTTAGTAATGTCTTTAGCTATTGGTATGTATGTAAGAAACACAACTATAAAGTTTACTAATGCTGATAATGATATAACTCAACATTTAATGTCTAACCTTTCTTTTAACCCTGTTCCTTATGAGTTCGGAATAAGTAGTAATTCTAATTCTGTTGGTAATGAATCTTATTCTATGAAAGTAAATAAAGAACAGGTTGAAGATTTAAGATGGTTGTTATAAAATAAATGTTTATATTTATTTTATAGCCTTCTTGATTTTTATTATATTATAAAGATTGGGATTACTATAAGGAATTATAAAATGGCTAAATATTCTGAAGCTCAAAAAGGTGATTGGCACGAATATCAAAAATTAGTTTTAAGTGAGTTAGAGAGACATAACTCTTTATTGTTACAGATGGATAATAAGTTAGAAAAGGTTAATGTTGATATATCTTCTTTAAAAGTCAAATCTGGTATTTGGGGGTTAGCGGGAGCAGCTGTTCCTATTGGGATATTTATGGGGTTAAAGATTTTAAATATAAATTAGAGGTAAAAAATGGCAAGTAAATTTGATACACTTAAAAAGTTATTGAATGGTGGTTCTGCACAATATAAGGTTCCAACAGAGCGTCCATCAATGAGAACACAAAGAAATGTTTTCGATACTTTTCAAAAAGCAGCGTCTTCTATATATCAGCAAGGTTTGGCGGGTGGTATAGAAAGATCAGAAAGGTATAGAGAGTATAATGAGATGGACCATTACCCAGAGATATCAAGAGCGTTGGATATTTATGCTGATGATTCTATGGTTTATGGTATTGATGGAAATATACTAAATATATTTTCAGAAGATCAGAAAATCAAGGAAGAGTTAGAAGAACTTTATTATGAGAGATTAGATATTGATTTTCACTTATGGACATGGATTAGAAACATGGTTAAATATGGAGATCATTTTAATCTTTTAGATTTAGTTGAAGGTGAAGGTGTTTTAGGTTCTATAGCTTTACCAGTTGAGGAAATAGCAAGAGAAGAGGGTTATGACAATGATCCTAACTCTCTTAGGTTTAATTGGGTTGGTCAAGGAAACACTTCTTTTCAAAATTATCAAGTATCTCACTTAAGAATACTTGGTGATGATAAGTTTTTACCATATGGAAGAAGTATTTTGGATTCTGGTCGTAAGGTATACAAACAATTATTAATGGCAGAAGATGCTATGTTAATATATCGTATCACCAGAGCGCCAGAAAGAAGGGTTTTTTATATTGATGTAGGTAATATACCACCAGCACAAGTTGACACATATTTGATGCAAGCCAGAGATAAACTAAAAAGAACACCAATGGTTAATCAACAGACTGGTAATCAAGATATGAGATTCAACCCAGAATCAATATTAGAAGATTTCTTTATTCCTATTAGGGGTGAGAGAGGAAGTAGAATAGAGACATTACCCGGTGGTGAAAACGCCGCTGCTATTGAAGACATTCAGTATTTGCAGAATAAACTTTTTATATCACTTGGTGTTCCTAAATCATACTTAACAGCAGAAGAAGATTTAGCTGGTAAGGGAACATTGGCACAAGAAGATATAAAGTTTGCAAGAACAATTCAAAGAATACAAAAGATAGTAGTCAGTGAGTTGGCAAAAGTTGGGTTGGTTCATTTGTTTTTAAGAGGGTATGATGAAAGTGATATATATAATTTTGATTTGAAGTTAGCTAATCCATCAACCGTCACAGAGATGATGAATCTTGACTTAATGGATAAGAGATTTAATGTAGCAAGTCAAATGTCAGAATCCCCACTTCTTTCTAAAGAGTATATACAAAAAGAAGTATTACAGTTATCTATGGATGATATCGTTGAAATAAAGAACGATAGAGTAAAAGAAGCTTCTAATGAATATACTATAGAACAAGTTAAGATGGGTGCACAAGAAGAACCAGCTGCTATGCAGCAACCAGTAGAAGAAAATCCAAACGATCAAGAAGGTGATAATGAGAGTGATGTTGAGGAAGATAGTAAATTTAAATCATTTAAAAATGTTACTCCATATGACCCACTGGGAACTGATGAGTTGGAGGGATATCCTAAGTTTGATTCTTTTGAGAGAAATTTTGAGAGTAGTATAGATCAAATAACAAGTGATATAGAGAAAAAAGACATTATCAAGAAGAAAACAGGAAGAAAATCTAGAACAGATTCTTTTAATAAAACCATTACAGAAATAATGCGTTTTGACCAAGAATCGAATAAAATTATGGATAATATTAGAAAAGATATGAAAAATAATAAACTTTCTAATACAGGAAAGGTATATTTTGTATCAAAAGATTGATTTTCTCTTATTTTAGCTATATTTATACTAGACTAATAATATAATTTTGGGGTTAAATTTATGAAACATAATAAGTATAGAAATATTGGTGTTTTGTTTGAATCAATGATTCACTATACTATGGGATTAGTTTCTGAGGGTAAAACTACTCAAGCTTCACAAATGATGAAGATAATCAGAAATAATTTCATGAAAAAGACAACAATATCTGAAGCATATAACGTATTTTCACAACTTTTGTATACAGAGGCAATAAACTACTTTCATGCAAGTAGGTTTTATAGTAATTTAAGAAAAGAGTATAATCGTATTGATGATAAGGTATTAAATGCCGAAATATCTAATATGAAAAGACAAATTAAAGAAAATTTTAATTTGAAAGAAGTTCTTAATACAAAAATTCCTAATTACAAACTATTTTCAAGTTTTCAGATATGTTCATTGAAGGAAAATACTTATTTATCTTCTAAAAATCAAACTAATTTAGAACAGTTTATTATGGAACACCTTATTAACAATAAGGAGTTGAAGAAACTTAGTGAAAATAATATTGTTGTTGAAGAATACCCCAAAGAACAACAAAAGATTGATAAAATAGCAATGGCTATTGCTTTTAATAATTTTAAGAAGAGTTTCCGCGGCAAATTAACAGAAAATCAAATACAATACCTAATAAATTTTTATTCTATGAATTCAAAATCATTTAATAAGTGGGTTATGAAAGAAATTGATGGTATGGTAAATGATATATCCTCAGAAAAAATTGTCGTTGAAAACGAAGGGTTACGAACAAAGTTAGAATTAGCTGTAGAAAGATTAAAAAATATAAAAGAAATTAACAGTGATAATATCGTTGAAGTTTTGTTATTTGTAGAACTTTGTGATAACCTGTAGAATTATTGGAGAATAATAATGGCATTAATTGATTTGTGGAGAGAAAAAGTATCTGGGCATAATTTTAATGTTGGAAATTTAACAGCAGTAGATGAAAAAAATTATAAGCCACACAATAACCCCAAAAGACCTAACCCAGTTGCCGGGGTTGTCGCGACAACTTTAGTTAATATTGATGAAATAGAAAGACAGTATTTTCAAGATCAAAACATACCAACTGCGGATACTGATGTGGAAATGAAAAGCCAAAGTCTGATAAATACAAATTTCGGCAAAACGACCTATGATGGAAGAAGTTCAATTATTGAAGGTTCAAATGATGGAACTGGATATATACATCATTTTGCTGGCAATATTGACGGTGATTATAAGCCCGGCTTCGCTAGAGGTATAACTGGTATTGGTTATGATGAAACAGCCGTGAAAGCTGATTATGACACTTCAGGAGGAACCACAGGAACCACAGGAGCCACAGGAACCACAGGAGGCGATGTGTCAACAGATTCGGCAAACATACAAGGTTCAAATGCCGATCCATTAACATTTGACGATTGGAAAACATCTCTTGGTTTTGAGATTCAAGGCATTACAAACCTCGACGACGCGTATACAAATTATGTAAATAATTTCGGGACCGGCAGCGGCGGCGCTTCATAACATTAAATAGTTTAGACCTAAAAAAATGATGAATAAGAAAAATGAAACATCGGTAGTTGGAGCAGTAGCTGGTTTTACTGCTCCTCTATCTGGCGCACCCATAAGGAAGAATATAAAAAGAAAGAGAAAATCAATGAAGAAGAAGGCATCTAGAAAAGTTCCATACAACAAAGTAGATGAGCAATCGCATGAGGTTGTAAGAGATACAATATTTAATATTCTTTTAGAGAGTAAGAACGAAGAAAAGATAGGTTATATAATGTCGCTTTTTGAAGGTATTAATAAGCAGATGGGTGTTAGTATGGGATATACTAAGACATTCATTACTGACGGTTTAAAGATGGGTGAATTAGATAAAGCAAAGAAGTTAAGTTTTCGTAGAGCTAAGACAGAGTTAGGTCATGTTAAGAGATTAGTAGATGACTTAGATGTTTTAATCAATCAAATTTATGAAATAAGTAATCGTCGCGAAGATGATGGTGAGGAAGAAGAAAGAGATTAAAAATGACAGAGATTATTAACAATAATGCATCCCCAAACTTAATTCATTCTTTTCTTTTATTTGAGTATGACGATGTTAAGCCATCAAAATCTAGTGATGGTATACTTAAAATGAAGGGTATTATTCAAGCAGCTGGTAAACCAAACGCAAATAATAGAATTTACCCTCGTCAAGTTTTAGAAAGAGAAGATCAAAAATATCAAGAATTAGTTAAGGATAGAAGAGCTTTAGGTGAATTAGATCACCCCGATAGCCCCATAGTTCAGTTAGAGAATGTTTCTCACTTAGTAACTGAAACAAGATGGGATGGTGAAAACTTGGTTGGTGAAATAGAAGTATTGGATACACCTAAAGGTCAGATACTTGGTAAGTTAGTAGAAAGAAATGTTAAGTTAGGTATTTCTTCAAGAGGTCTTGGTAGTGTAAGTAGAAATCATGAAGGATACGATATTGTAGAGGATGACTTTAACTTAGTATGTTACGATATGGTTAGTAACCCCTCAACAAGTAATGCATATATGCATTTACAGGAAAGTGCTGTTTATAGAACACTAATAAAACAAAACAAGTATTTGAAAATTGAAGGTGTGTTAGACGAAATATTAGGGCTATAAAATGAAACTTAGAGATGTTTTAAAAGAGGCGGATTTTTATGTTCCACAAGCAGAACCTCATTCCAACTATCATGGCAGAAATCCAGCATCATTTTCTGCCTATAACGTTGGTTACAGACCTACACCCGGCAATAATGTTGATGACAAACTAACACAAACATTGGATGCAGATATCGAAGCTCAGTTAATAGACAGAGCTATTGATATATTATATGATGAATATCCAGAACTAGTTAAAGATAAGAAGATAAAAAGACATTTCCTGCAAATGTTAATTGGTAAAGTTACTTCTGGAGAAATCCCACATCAAATTAGTTTGGAGAATTTCATAAAAAGATTATGGAAAACTAAAAAGATAAAGGTGGGATAAAATGCCATTAACAGATAATAGTGTAACAAGACATATAGACCCTAGTGGTGATGAAATAAAAGCTTTTCTTGATGATGACGGGACGTATGTTCAAGCTGTGGCTCTTGTTGATGAGAATGGTGATTTAGCAACTCCTAATAATCCTTACAAAATAAACATTAGTCAAGTCAACGGTTCAGCTGGCGATTCATTTGGTAGATTAAGAGTATCAAATCTATATCCTTTATTTGAAACAACTAGTAGATATGATATAGATAAATCTATTTGGGTAAAAAATGAAGTATTAGGTGGTTCTGTAACACATTCAACAGCTGATGCATCTATACAACTTTCTACAGATACTCAAAACACATCTTCTGCAAAGTTATTAACAAAGAAAAACTTTAGATATAGCCCCGGTAAAAGTCAATTGATAATGCAAACGTTATCTGTTGTAAATCCAACAGAAGCAAACTGTGATAGGCGTTGGGGTTATTTTGATGATAATGATGGTTTATTTTTTGCAATAGAGGGTGGTGTTTTTGGTGTTGTTATAAGAAGTGGAACACAAAACACATTTATACCACAAACTAGTTTTAATCGTGATACATTAAATGGTAATGGAGGTAGTGGTTTTAGTATTGATTTAACCAAAGCCAATATATATCAGATATCATTTCAGTTTTTGGGTGTAGGTATAGTTGAATTTGGTGTTTATTCTCCATCTGGTGAGTTTATAGTTGCTCATGTGTTTGAGAACGCCAATCAGAATATATATAGTTATATGGATACGGCTATTTTACCATTGAATTATGAGTGTGTAAATACTGGAGTAACTGTCGGTAATAGTGGAATAAATGTTTTATGTGCTACGGTAAACTCAGAAGGTAGTAGAGAGGCTTTATATACTATATTTGAAAGTATTCAAACACCAGATTTTATATCTACAAATAGTGCTGCTGAAAGACCTATTTTATCTATACAATCTAAGGCAACAGTTAATGCATTGCGTAATAAAGTAGAGGTGGTTCCACAAAACTTATCAATAGCTGCTGATGGAAAACCTGCAATAATAAGAATATGGAAAAATGTAGATACGCTGACTAACTCTTCTTTTACTCCAATGCCGAATAATCAAAGTTCTATTCAATATGATACTGCTGCTACTGCATTTACTACTGATGCTAATAGTTTTTTAATATCATCTTATATCGTATACAATGGCCAAAGTGAAGTTATAAACCTAGAAAACATATTTAGTGCTAATAAACAATCTATAACTTATAATAACGCTGATGAGGCGGAATCTATAACTATAACAATACAAAGAGCTTCAACAGCGGCTGCTGAAACCTCTGTATTAGCTTCTTTAAGTTGGGCTGAGATTAGATAATGGGATTATTATTAATTTGGGATGATATTCATCGTCATATTACTGGTGGTAAAAGAAGTAAACGTGCAAGAGAGTGGTTAAATCAACATATAGAAGATAATTGGTTTACTGAAACTTGGTTTTTAAAAGTTGGTGAAAATATAATAGAGAAGAAAATAAATAAAAAACATAATGTCATATGTAAGCAAAATGATTTAAATATAAAAAATATATTGGATCAAATAAAAGTAGAAATAAATAGGGTAAAATAAAATGGCAATAACAAACTCTGCAGGTGATGGTGTTAGAATTACAAGTTATGCTTTATCTACTACTTCTTTACCATCACAATCTCAAAACACTGGAAACAATCAAATAACATTTGAAGATAATGTGGATGTGTCTACCGGTAATCAAACTACAGGTGGGGATTTAAATGATAGTTTGTATACTAATAGATTAATTATTAAAAATGTAGGTCTTCCCACAGAAGAGATTAGAAGAGCGTCATCTGAAACAGCCGGAACAGGAACAACTATTATAGTTACACTGGAAGCAGATTGGGATACAACACCAGACACAACAGTAACCTCAGTAACCGCGAATACAACTGATACCACCAACGAAATAGAAATAACATCAACTACCTTATCTGCTCTTGGTTTAGTTGTTGGCGATTTATTAACGATCAGTTCAGCTACTGGATCTGTTGTTAATGGAACTTATGAAATAACAGCTGTTAACTCTACCACAGATACTATTACTTTTGGAAATGATGCAGGTTCAGTTACAGCAGATGGGACAGGTATAGTTTTTAGCGTTCAAAAAAGTTTTACTGCCGATGTTTTTTATACTATTGATGATATTGATGGTGCAGTTGGTCAAACTGTTAACTTAAACTCTAAATCTGGAGCTTATGAAGTTTCTCGTAAGCTTAGTGTTGGGACCACTACTAACGACCCAGCTGGATTGCAACTAACAGATAGTCAATATCTAGAATGTTCTGACGAAGGCACAGGATTATCTCTTCAAGTTTACAATAACGCCTTCTTTTTAGTAGGTTTTGAAATTCAAGGAAGCTCACAATCTGGAGCTATCATAACAGCTACTAATAATGTAAGTGGACAGGGTGGAGAAAACTGGGCACAAGTAGATAGTGGAGGCAGGTGGGAAATATATGACTCTGTTATATGGTCACAAAGAGTTTCATTACCTTTAGATTTTCAAAACGGAACTCCCGGTGCTCAAGGTGTAATTAAAAACACAAAGATAATATCTGGAACGGATGATTTATTTCTTTATCAAGTTTTGCTAGAAAATGTAAATATAAGTGGTAGAGATGGAACAAATGAATTTATAAGACTCTATGAGAGCACAACAGCTACTAATATCACTTTAACTAATACATCTGGAACAACGAATGGAAATAATACGGGTAGTGAATCAATAACAGTTAGAGATATAAACTTTGTCTCTAATGCTAATTTTATAACATTAGAAAATGATAAAGATTGGTTTGTTATAAATCCTATATGGACGGTAACAACCGCTTCGGATATAGCTTTCGGTTCAACCACAGGATCATCAGTTAGTGATCAAAGAAGTGTTGATGTTGTTGTTAGTAAAACAGATTCAACATTGATACCCGACGCTAATGTGATAATATATGAGGGAACTCAATTAGATGATTTAGTTTTAGAAACATTTACTGATGCTAATGGCGAGGCCAGTGGTGTTTTTAATTACAGATTTTTTGATAAATCTGGCACAGCGGCCGCAACAACAACAACTTATAGTAATCACGCTTTTAGAGTTGATGCATGGGGTTATTTACCTTTTGTAACTGCTCAAACATCAACTTCTAAAATAGAAGGAACAACAACGCTTAATGTTGATAACAACCTAACAAACGCACAAACTCAAGCTGGAGCAATAACTGCTGGTAGTGGAATAACTTGGAACGAACAAACAAACCCCGGAAGTTTGATTACATTCACCAGTGCTACTGGAACATTATCTGTTGGGGATACTGTTACTGTGGGTAGTGCTACTGGAGTGGTTGTAGAGTTTGTTGATGGGACAGGAACATCCTCAGATCCTGTTGTTTTTTTAAAAGATAGAAATGCCACAGCTATAGCTACAGGAACAACAGCTACATCTACTAGTTGGGGGGCAACAACATCAACGGCAGCATCTGATTTCTATGAATTTTCTGTTTTTGTGGATGGAAACTCTACAAGCTATCAAACTATATATGATTATTTAGCTGCATTAACATCTCAAACAACATTGTCTGCGGATGGTGAATTAATCCATGAATGGGGTAATAGAAACCAAGGAAGAGCTTTTTATTATGATGGAAATAATTTTTTTACTGAAAGATCTGGAACAGATGGTGTTATAATAGTAAATTCTACAAAAGGTGGAACCTTGGAGTATTTTACTTCTGATAATGGCGATCAATATATCCCACCAGCTAGCTACACAATATCTTTTACTGGTATTAAAGACGGAACAGAGGTTAGAATACATAATTCTGCAGATGGATCACTTATAGCTGGTGTAGAAGATGTTACTGGAACAGGAACGGATTTATTTCCAGTTGGATCATCTAGTGTTTCTGGTCCTTCAAACGATAAAACATTTTCTTTTACATATACATATGCGGCTGATATTGATGTATATGCTGTTTTTATAGCCCTTCAGTATGAATATGAACGTTTAGATGAGGGTGTGTCTTTATTAGCTACAAATCAATCATTTCCTATAGTTCAACGAATAGATAGAAATTATTTTAACGCATAACGAAAAAGTTTATTTTTTTTCATGTTATAATTATAATTATAATAGAGGGATGAACCTCTTTCCCTTTTATTAACCTTCTCATAATTCATTGGAGAAAAATCTAATGGCAATAACTAATTTATTAACAGCTTACTCAGATCTTGATGATTTGATGACACCAGTGTCATCCGTTTCATCAACAACAACCAGTGCGTCATATACAACATCTGTCGCCCACGGGTTAAAAGTAGGTGATTATGTTAACATAGTTAATATCGCTAACGATAGCGGTAGCTACAATGGTAGATATCAAGTTGGTGTAGTTGATGATTCAACCAACTTTACAATAAGTGGTCTAACTAGATCCGCTGTTGGATCAGCCGCAACAACAGGAGTGGCAGCAAGTGTCGGTGACTTAGAGCCCGGCCTAATTGTTGAAGAATCACTTTCCGAAGTAGTCAGTGCTGGAACACCTAATGACACAAATGATACATTAGAACTTGGCGCAGGTCAAGTAGCAGCAATTGATGTAGGTGTTGGTGATTTCGTAACAATATCCGGCGCAAATGGCACATCAGTGGATGACGGAACATTTTCAGTTACCGCAGTGTCTACTGATGTATTATCATTCGCGTCCAGTGCTACTCCCGCACTATCTTCCGCAACATCTGATTTTACTATTTTTAAATCAGACGCTAGCGGTAATGCTCTTATCAGAGGTAGTTATAGAACTTCTGAGATTACAGTTATAGCTGTTCAGCCTGATAATACAAAAACCAAAACAATTAAGTTCAACCTTACAGCAGGTGGTGCGCTTGAAAATGCTGGAACTGGTATTACCGGTCAGGCATTATATTCATACTTCAAGTTCCTATGGAAGAACGTTCAATCAATAACCCAGTTCGACTTCCCAATGCTGTCTATCACGAACGAACAGTTTGAATTTATTAATAGCTGGTATCTTGATGATGCTTCAACAATAAATCAAAAACTAGTGCTAGCTAGCTCAAACTTCGCTGTTAATTTTACCGATGAAGTTACATTTACTTCTAGTGTATCCGATGTTGATCTTAGAAAATTGCAGGCTGGTGATAATATTACAATTCAAGGTGGAAACAATGCGGGCACCGATGCGGTAGTTGACTCTGTTGGTTATATTAGAGCAACAGGTGTATACACTGTTACAGTAACTGGAAGTAATATTTTTAGTAGCACAGGAGCTGATACAATAACATCTGTTGACACAGTAGTTAACGTAACACCTTCTAATCTAATCAGAACAGCTGGTTGGACAGTTCAAAACGAGGAGGGGTCATATCAGAAGCTTTATTATTCTGGTGTAATCACATTGGGAACATTGGTAGATGAAACAGATACTCCTTACTATGTTCAGAGAGATGCTTTAACAGCTGGAACAAATGACACTAAGTATTCTGGACCTGCTAACGAAGGTGTTAGAATTCGTTCAGTTGCTGATGCAAGATCCTCAGCAGCCAATGTCACCATTGATTATACAGCTGCAGCCGGAGCAAGCACAATAATAGAAGACGGAGGCACCGGAAGCACAAAAATTGATTGGACAGCTTTTGAAGTAGGTGATTTTATTGAAATAACAGATGCAAGCGTAACAGCGGCTGATATTACTGGTGTATTACACGAAATCTCAGCTGTTAGTTCTACTGGTATTACTACAAAATCAACATTTGGAGCTACCGATCAAACAACTGGATCAGCTCTTATTGAAGCTGATTTTTCTGGCACATTCAAAATCTTCGTTAGAGAACTTGGTAAAACATTCGCTGACGCTGACTTGGACGACATCGGTGTGTCTGAAATGACTTACATCGTGTATCGTTTCCCTGTAACCAACTCATCTGATGCTGATGTTCCTGCATCTATTGAAGATGATTCAATTGATTCAGGCGGTATAACAGCCGCATTACCCGCTGATGTTAACCCATATGATGATATTCAGATTGAATATCTTGAATCATCTGCCGGTGTTTCATACGATATTAAGGGTGCAATTGAATCAGGATCAGCTATTTCTGTTTCTGTTGGTGAGGTATATAAAGACGGCGATGGTCGCTGGTTTAAAGTCACTACAGCTGGTGATGTTAACACTACTAGTGGCACTGGTAATTTCGCCGGATATACTTTATCAACTGCAGTTCTTGCAGCTTATGAGGGTGAAAGAGAAATTTCTGGTGTATACTATGCTTTTACAGTTATAGTTGACTCAAATGATACCCATGCAAACGCTGGTTCACCTTACGTAGATCCTAATAACAATACTTCTGCTTCAAACGTATACTTATTTATCCAGTGGGCGTTGAGAAGAGTTGGTAATGGGGCCGCCATTGATCAAGGCTTAATCAACGAAGGTGCAACAGGCAACGAGCAGCGAGTTGGTAACATTGCTGATCGTCTTGTAACATTCGTTGGTCCTACACTAACAACACAACCCGGCGTATTTATTGATAGTATTGCTTCTACTGACCAGAACAATGTGTCATTCACAGAAGCTACAGTTGGTGGTGTTAATGTTGGTGCTGGGACAACCTATTTAGGTGGATCTGGTCTCAAATATCCTCTTACAGTTACAGTTAGAATTGACTTCAACGATAACTTGCAAGCTGACGGTGACGCTGTTTTCTATATGTATTACAGTGACGGATCCGGATCTGGTTATGGAGCACAGGACTTCTCAGCTACACAAGCCACACAGGTTGTGAAAGCTGATGGTGGTGATGTTGGATCAGATGTTAACAACGCTATATCTGCAGCTCAATCCTATCAGTTCCAGTATGGTTACGAAGAAGATGCAACAGCAGGTAGAACACCCGGTGCTGATGTTAATGTAACAACAGTAGCTATTGGTCTTAGTTCCGGTCAGTATGTGAAGTCAAGCGCGACTATAACTAATACAGGTGCTACTATCTCACTCGTTGCTCCTCTAGAAAGAAACTACTCAAACGCATAATTTTAATAATATATTTTAATTATGTCTTAACAATGAAGGGGTGGGGTAAAACCCACCCCTTTACCTTATCATTATCACTATATGGAGATCACACATGAAGTCTTTAACGCCAGAACAAATTAATGAGACAGTTGAGTATTTTGATAGTTTTATAAATAAGGTTGTTAGTGAACAAATAGAGGGTATTCAACCAATGGATTTAATAATGCATTATAATATATTAAGAAATATTATGTCCCAATATAATGTGGGGCCAGATTTAAAAAAATAATATATTTTTTTTAGTAATTTTATTATATATTTATTATGTTATAGTTATTAAAATAAGATATATAATAGAATTTAAGGAGGTCTTATGGCAGGCGAAAGAAGGTTTACTAGAATACCACCAGAAAGCACTGGTGATAGGATTTATTTAAAACATACAGTAGATATTCCATATGATAATAAAGCTGTAGATTATGCATGGGAAGTTGGTGGTTTTTATCATATAATGGGTGGCGGTGGAAACAGTATTATGATTCATATACATGATGTATCAGAAATTTCTGATACTGAAGGTGTATTACATTGTCATTATGATTCAGTTTCTACATTTGCAAACATATCAGCTGTTAATGATCAACTCATAAATGATTCTAATAATGTTACAAGAGCAATTATTAATGGTGATCCTATAGATCTTTATGTAAATTCAAATCATATCGTAGGATATCACAACCCAGAATATGGCGTGGATATAGATAGATTTGGTTCTATGAATATTAGGTTTGGCGAAGGCCCGGCTGTTATAGATTCATTTGGACATTTAAAAGTTAATAACGGAAGATTGTTGAGCAATTATAATTTTGCAAAATCACCCCACACAGGTGAGTTTGCAAACTCTATTGAGGGTGAGGGATCTAAACAATATGATGCAGAAATTGGAGCTCATAGACTTTCAATAGATAAAGAAGGTGATAGAGTAACACATACATCAAACTTATTTCATCCTTTTTCAAATAATAATTCTGATTTATTTGTTTTAGCTGCCCGTTGTGGAGATGTAGGATTCCCATCGGATGGAACTGTTAGGTTTTGGGGCGCATTTGACGCGACTGATGGATACTTTTTTGCATTGGTAGAGAATAATATTCAAGTCCGACATAGATTTACAATAGATGGAAACCCAACAACTGAAATGATAGTCAACCAATCTGATTGGAATCAAGACACATTGGATGGAACCGGTGGTGGTAGAAATCCTTCTGGTATGTTGTTGGATGTTAGTAAAATAAATAATTACTGGATTGACTTCCAATTTTCTGGTGGCGGAAAAACAAGATGGGGTGTTTTCTATCAAGGTGAAAGAATAGTATGTCATCAGATGTATTCTAACAACGAGGCAACGCACCAACCATTATCTAATCCTGCAAGACCTATTTGTTGGGCAATTGCAAAGCCTGCTATGTTAGGTCCAACTGCAGCGGGTGGTAAAGACTTCTTTGCTTATGGAGCTGCAGTATACACAGACGATACATACGACCCGATGAAACATTCACAAGAGGTTGCTTATTATAATAGCTCTTTTGAGTTGGATCATGACTCAATTTCTACAACATATATGTATACGCTTAGACCACAATTATCATTACCTTGGTCTGATAAAGAAAATCATACAATATATGCCCCAACATCTATGGATGTCTATCCTCACTCAACAAGACATATGACACTTCACTTGCAAAACGCCACTTCAGATGGAACTTATTGGACTTTTGAAACACAACAAGATCATTATCTAGTGTCGAATGATAAGGCGGAAGTTTTTCATACAAATAACTACAATGGTAGGTTTGTAGTTTTTGACACTCCTACTAGCACCACATTTAGAGTATCTAACACAACTATTCAAGCCGCTGAAACGCACGGGCAAATAAAAAATATGGATACTCAATACAGTGAACCACACGTTGAAATAAGAATTTTTGCAAAATGTATAATGAGAGGTGTTTCTTTCTCAGCTGTCAATTTCACTACGACAGAGGTTGATACATACGGTGACCACTTAGCTCACGGTCCTGAAATTGCAAGATTTTTAGCAGAGGATAGAGTTTTATATAGCTTTGATGATTTATCAGACAATATTCAATGGGGTGCTGTATATAACACATCTGACCAATCTTTTGCTCGTAACTCTCAATCATTAGAGCTTATACAAGGTGATGATGATAAATATTCAACTGGTGTGCAAAGAGTAAGAATAACTATAAAAGATGATTCACACCCAATATATGGCACGACAATTCATTATTTTGATGATAAAGGAAAAGTTATTTTTAGAGCAGATGATGGGTCTCAAAATCTAACAGGATTTACAACAACACACGACTTACTTACGAATGATACTGGTAATGATGGCACTTGGTATTACCTCTCTTTATTAGATAGAGATGAAGCGTGGTTGTATAATAGTGAAGCTGACATTGATGATGATAGAAGTGTAAGAGTGTTACAACTTAACGCAGACCCAACAGGAACAATAGCTGTGGGTGATACGGTGACATTAGATACTGGTGGACATACTGCGGTAGCAAAAGCTATATATGTAGATGGTGGAAACTTTTATTTAGGAGTAGAAGCCAGAAGCAATGCAGCATTTGATGGATATACAGGAACAATAAACACATCAGCTTTTACTGTTAGTGGTGTTACTAAGTCATCAGACAGAATAGGTAGTTGGGGTGGTATCGGTGGCGGCACTTGGGATGAAAGCGATGAAAGAACGACATTTGATTTGGATTATAAAACATCTTTATTAGCTGTTGATAGTAGTGGCTGGGGAACTTCATCTGACTCAATATCAAACGAAAATAGATTGTATGGACCTACACCAATTCAACCTGCTTGGACATTTATGGTTAGACACTTGCACGAAACAACACATGACACAAATGTTAGAACAGTAATGAGATGGAAGGAAAGAATACAGTAAATGCCCTACTTGACGCTGAATTACGGCCACTGGGCCTTTTGGGAAGATTACGATCCGCCTTTATTTTTTGGTGACACTAAAGTTGCCTTTGATGGACCTAACAAACTTATAGTGGTTGCTGAAGGAATTACGGATTTAGATGTTAGGGAGGATATTTACGAAGGTTGGAAATCTTGGGTAGCTGCGTCCTATTACAATAACTCTCGATTTGTGCAAGCGATGTCTGTGGTTGGTGGTGACCCCATCACAGATAGATTATTTGTAGGTAGCACATTCTTCTTAGAAAACGGATGGCGTATTCAGCCATGGAATGGTCAATACATTTTAAATGTAGTTGGGAATATTTTTACAAGAGAGACAGGTGGAAACGTTGTTAATCCCGTTCCTGGAGTAACAATTTCTCTTGTTAGGTCTAACATCGTTGATGGTGTCAACACAATAACTGATGAAGATATTCAATCAATGGCAACTGCAGTTTGGTCTTCATTACGCAGCGAACACACGGTTGAAGGTTCCTTCGGTCAAGGCATAACTTCTGTTAGGGGTGATGTGTTAGGAAATCTTGGTGGCTCTATTGGTGATATAACAAATATCCAAACAGCTATCACTAATGCTCAAGATACGTTGCAAGGTGGCACTGAAAATCTACAAACCATATTTGATAGAATAGGCACTGTAATTACAGACCTTTCTAGTATTGCTACTGACTTATGGACCACATCAACGATGGTGCTTGGTGTATCTGGAGATGTGCTTAGTGCCTCTGGAGACATAGTAGAGCATCTTGACAAAATAGATTTAGATGTAGTTTCTGTTACATCTGAATTAGCTACTGATGATTTGACTACAGCAGACCAGAAGCTTGACAGCTTAATTGCTAAAGTAGATGATTTGGATAATGATATTGCTAACATTCCAACAACAGACTTGAGCGGATTAGAAACAAAGATCGACACTATCGATACAGTAGTAGATCGAATAGAAGTAGATACTATAGCCATAGAAACAAAAGTCGATACTGCTATTACTGATATTGGTAACATTCCCACTACTGACTTATCTGGTATTGAAGCTAAAATAGACACCATTGACACCGTTGTAGATCGTATTGAAGTTGATACAATTAGCATAGAAAACAAAATAGATAACCTGAATGTTAATGTTGATTTATCTACTGTAGAAGCTAAACTTGATATTATCGACACGGTAGTTGATAGAATTGAGGTTGATACTATTTCCATCGAAGGTAAGGTAGATACAGCCATTACTGATATTGGCAACATACCTACCACTGATCTTTCTGGCCTTGAGACAAAAATAGATACCATTGATACAGTTGTTGATAGAATTGAGGTTGACACAACTAGCATTGAAGGCAAGGTTGATTCTCTCACAACAGATGTCGCAAACATTCCCACTACTGATTTGTCTGGCATAGAGACAAAGATAGATACAATCGACACAGTGGTTGATTCTATAAAAGTAGATACTGTGTCTATTGAGGGAAAAGTAGACACCCTATCATTCAACACTGGCGGCACAGCTATTCAAGATGCATTAGATAAAATAGATTCTGATGTAGTAAGCATAACTGCTGAATTATCAACAGACGATCTAACAACCGCCGACCAGAAGCTTGATAGCTTGTTGAACTCAATGGGTAATGTAGAGACTAAGGTTGTAGATATTGACACCGTAGTAGATAGAATTGAAGTAGACACAACTAGCATAGAGTCAAAAGTTGATTCACTTACAGTTGATGTGAGCAATATAACATTTGACAGCACTGGCTTGGAAAACAAAATAGATGTTATTGACGCTAATGTCGATAATATTCAAGTAAATATAGCCACTTTGGATAACAAAATTGACGTTGTTGATAATGTTGTAGACAGCATACAGATTGATACCGACAACATAGAAGCAAAGGTAGATATTATTGATACGGTTGTTGACAAGATAGATGTTGATGTTGTAACAGTTACCGCTGAATTAGGATCTGGTGGCGTTAACACAAAACTTGATGATATTTTAGATGACTTAGCTGAGTTGGATGTTCAAAACAACACCCTAAATTCAAAGATTGACATTATAGACGATAAAGTAGATAAATCTAATCTAGATATTGAAAGCGTAACAGCGAGCATAGATTCTTACAATGTAATTACACTAAGAAACATTGTCGAAGAAATAGACAACAACACAGACAGTATCCCATCTTCTTTAGACAAAATAAATGCCGACATGGTTTCTGTAACTTCAGAAATCGGTGCATACGACCTAACAACATTAGATACTAAAGTAGATACTATAATATCTGACATATCTTCTTTGAGCATTAGTCAAGGAAACACGACTAACAACATACAATCGCTGGATGATAAATTAGTGAAGCTTGATGCAGATATGATTTCTGTTACTGCTGATTTAGACACATACGACCTAAACACAACAGTTCAAACACTATCTAATATAAGCAGTGATATTTCTTTGGTAGATACAAAAGTAGACACGATCAACACAAACATAGGCTTAGTAAAGGCTGATACAGTTTCTATAGAAACAAAAGTTGACACAACTAATACAAACATCACATCTTTAACTAATGATGTTGCAACAGTGCAATTATCTGTTGATTCTTTGAGCGTACAAAACACTAACATAGAAAATATAGCAAGCAGAATAGAAACAGACACGATTTCCATAGAAACAAAGATTGACACAGCAATATCGGATATTGCTGCTACTGATGCTAAAATAGATACTGTGATTGTTGACACTACCAACTTATTAATTGATACCGGAAATATTGACACACAACTATCTTTGATAGATGACACAGTATCCAGAATCGAAACTGATACTCATATACTATTAGATGACCATACAAAATCTATGGCAGATGTCGTGAGCATAACTTCTGCTATTGATTCTTATAACACTACAACAATCAGAAGTATAATATCCGATATAAAGATTGACACCACAAACATATTATCAGATATTAATGACCTTGACTTAGACAACAGCGATATAGTTGCCAAAATAGACAAAATAGATGTTGATGTTGTGTCTATAACAGCAGAGTTGGAAACAGATGACCTAACTACTGCTGACCAAAAGCTGGATAACTTAATTACATCTATGGGTAACGTAGAGACAAAAATAGATATTGTTGATACGGTTGTAGACACCATTCAAATTGACACAAATAATATTGAAACAAAAATTGATACAGTAGACAGTGTAGTTGATTCTATAAAACTAGACACATCATCAATAGATGCAAAAGCTGACACTATAAATACAAATGTCGCCACCATTGACAATATCGTTGATAGCATTCAAATTGATACAGATAGCATTGAAACAAAAATAGATACTGCTAATGCAAACATAACAACTATTGATAATGTGGTGGATAGTATTCAGTTAGACACTGACAGTATAGAAACTAAAACAGACGCACTAACAACAAAAGTTGATGTTATTGATGGGAAGGTTGACGCTATACAGGTTGATAGCAACGCTATAACTTCTATAGAAACAAAAGTGGATTCTGTTTTGGTTGATACAAGCTCTATCGAAACCAAGATTGATACAGCTAATACAAACATAATAACATTAGACGGTGTTGTTGATACCATTAACACTAACACCAGCAATTTAGACACTCAATTAAGTACCATCAACACCAACACAGCTGGGCTTGAGGCTAAGATAGATATTATTGATGGCATAGTTGATGGCATGGATGTCAATCTGACTTCTCTATTACCTCTAAATGCTGCAGTAACAAAGTTGGGTGATGATGTTATATCTATAACTGCCGAGCTTGCCACAGACGATTTGACGACTGCTGACCAGAAACTCGACGCTCTTATATCTTCTGTCAATACATTGGACGGCAAGATTGATACAGTAGATACGGTGGTTGATAGAATTGAAGCTGATACTATAAGCATAGAAACAAAAGTTGATGACATTGATGGTGGTGTTATTTCGTTGGGCACAAGCATCGGTGTTGTCGATGGTAAGATAGATAGCATTGACAATATCGTAGACGCTATACAGGTTGATGTAAATGCTGTTGAAGGCAAGATTGATACAATCGACACAGTGGTTGATAGTATCAAGGTTGATACATCTAATATAACAAACAACAACGACATATTAAACAAGATAGATGCTGATGTTATTTCTATTACTGCTGAATTAACTACGGATGACCTAACGACAGCAGACCAGAAGCTTGATAGCTTGGTTGCTTCAATGAGCACATTGGATGGCAAGATAGATACCGTGGATACAGTAGTTGATGATATACAATCTATTACTACGTTGATGGATACTAAATTAAACACAATAGATAATGTTATTGACGACGTTAATACAAAAGTTGACAAGATTGATATTGATGTAGTTTCTGTAACAGCAGAATTAGCTGTTGATGATTTGACGACTGCCGACCAGAAGCTTGATAGTTTGATTAACACAATTGGATTATTAGATACTAAGGTTGATATTGTTGATACCGTTGTTGATAGTATTCAAGTTGACACAAACAGTATAGAGACTAAGGTTGATGATTTGACAGTTGATGTTTCAAACATCACCCCCACAGACTTTTCTACACTAGAGGCGAAGATAGATACTATAGATACTGTAGTTGATAGAATAGAAGTTGATACAATTAGTATTGAGTCAAAGATTGATGGCAATGGAGACCTATCGTCTTTGACCAACACCATTAACACAATTGATACAAAGGTAGATACCCTAAATACAAAAATAGATGCTTCTCTATCAGACAGTTCTGACATAGAAGCAAAGGTCGATGCGGTGCAGGCGGATATCTCAACCATAGACATCAAAGTTGACAACCATATGTTAGATGTGCAAGTGGTTAGAGATACAACAGCTAGAATCGAAACAGATACTACGAGCATTGAGACAAAGATAGATACAGCAAATGCTAATATTATTACTATTGACAATGTAGTTGATAGCATACAAATTGATACAGACAATATAGAGGCTAAACTAAATATTGTAGATAACATAGTTGATAATATTCAAATCGATACAAATAGCATAGAAACCAAAGTAGATACTATAGAGACAACAGTTTTGGGTAGCGCTGCCGATATAACTGGTATTGACAGCAAAATCAACACAATAAATAGCACAGTAGATAGAATAGAAGTTGATACTACAAGCATTGAATCGAAGGTTGATGCTGTAAAACTTGATACAGAAAATATTATAGTTGATACAAACAAAATAAACCTTGATATGATTAGCGTAACATCAGAGCTTGTGACTGATGACTTAACAACAACAGATCAGAAACTTGATAGTATAATTGCTTCGGTTGGTAGTGTAGAAGTAAAAGTAGATACAGCAAACACAAACATTGTAACTATTGACAACATTGTTGACAGCATTCAATTAGACACGGACAATATCGAAACTAAACTAGATACAGCAAACGCTAACATTGTCACAATAGATTCTGTGGTTGACTCTATTCAAGTTGATACGAATAGTATTGAAACAAAAGTAGACACTGCTAATACAAACATAACTACATTGGATAGCAAGGTTGACACCATAGATACTATTGCTGACGCAATTCAAGTAGATACAAATTCTATAGAAACCAAGATTGATACTGCTAACACCAACATAATTACATTGGATGGTAAAATTGACACAATAGATGCAGTGGTGGATAATATTGAAGTTGATACTATAAGCATTGAGAATAAAGTTGATGACTTAAAAATAGACACAACAAGTATCATAGATCTTAATACAAAGATTGATACCGATGTTGTAAGTCTAACAGCGGAGTTGGCAGTTGGCGACCCAACAACACCAGATCAAAAGTTGGACAGTCTACTATCTTCTGTTGGCACTATCGAAACCAAAGTTGACACTGCCAATACAAATATTGTAACCATTGATAGTATTGTTGATTCTATTCAAGCCGATGTTGGTGGGTTAGGTACACAAGGCACAGACATTGAGGCTGGCATAACACAACTACAAACAGACCATACAACTATTATAAACTCATTAGCAACCATTGATAGCAATGTAGATGACATTCTATTAGACACACAAGCTATTGAAGGAAAGATTGATACTGTTGATAATGTTGTTGATAAAATAAATCTTGATATGATTTCTGTTACTGCCGAATTAGCAACAGACGATTTGACCACAGCAGACCAGAAACTTGATAGTTTGATTTCCAAAGTAGATGCTATGCAGGTCGATACTACAAGCATTGAGACAAAGATTGATAAACTGGATCTTGATATGGTTTCTGTCACAGCAGAGATTGGCTCCTATGATGCAGAAACATTGGATGACAAGATTACAAATATCGCTGCTGATGTAACATCTCTAATCAACGGACAGTCAACAAGCTTTGTAAGCATAGAACAAAAAATTAATAAGATTGACCTTGATGTTGTTTCTATTACAGCAGAGCTAACAACAGATGACTTAACAACTGCTGACCAGAAGCTTGATGATATTATTAGCAGAGTAACGGACATAGAAGGAAAAGTTGACACAGTTGATACAGTGGTGGACAGCATACAGGTTGATACAGATAATATTGAAACTAAATTGGATACGGCAAACGCAAATATTATTACAATAGATACAGTGGTAGATGATATTAAATCTGAAACTGCCAACATAGAAACCATTGTCGATACAACAAAACTAATTGTTGATAGAATAGAGTCAGACACTATTAGTATTGAAAGCAAAATAGATAAACTTGACCTTGACATGGTGAGCGTCACAGCTGAACTAGCAACTGATGACTTGACAACAGCGGATCAGAAGCTTGATAGCTTGTTGACAAAAGTAGACCAAAATGTTAATACCGCAAACACCATACTACAAACACAAATTGGTAAATGGCAGGTAGACCCATCAGAGCAAAAACTATTTATTTATGATACAGACGGCTCAACGCCAATAGTTGAGTTTGATTTGAAAGATGAAAATGGTCAACCAAACGCAGAAAGAGTTTTCTTAAGGGTGCCTGTATGATGAAATTATCTGAATTATTAGAAAGCAGCATTGTGACAATGGGTTTAGGTCCAGATAGTAGAGTTGTCACTTATGGATATGGTGCTAATTTACCTAAAGGTGGTGGTGCTAACACAGGTCGTCGTAGGGCAAGAAGGTCTAAACCATTTGACCCGAAAGAATTTTATGATGGCGTAGAACATTGGGAAATAAAAACAAATTTGTTTGGTAAAAAAATAAATTACAAAAACATGATAGAATATGACGAGAAGCAAAATATAAAAATAGATATGAAAGATGCTAATGTAATCTACGATGATATTTATAAAGTGGAAGTTAAATCTGTAAAGAGAAGAGAAGTTTTGGAAGAATCTGAGGTAGCCGATGAGTGATATTTCTGTAAGAATTGACGAGCAAGAAGAATTAGATTTTGACATCTCTATAAATGTTTCTTCTAATAGCATAGAAGAGCAAAAAAATGTGCGTGTGCGTTTTATTGTAGAAGATGGCGGGTTTAATTATACTTTTAATGCAAGACAAAAAGAAGAAGGTGGGTATGCTGTAAAAATTCCAGTAATGGAAGATAAAATGAAAACAGGTGATAAGAATTGCACACTGGAAGTAATTTGTAATAACAGATATTTTCCTGCTTGGAATGGTGTAGTAAATTTTGAAAAGAGTATAAGAGTTGAAGCTGCTATCGTAAAGAGTGGTGAAGATAACAAGCCACCTATTCAAGTTGCATCTATATCTAAAAAATCAAATACTGGTGTGGTAGAAGATGTTGTTGAGGTTGACAACAAGGAAAAGATTGTAGAAGAAAAACCAAAAGAAGAAGAAGGTCGTAAATATACATTAGATAAAAAAGAAACACCTAAAAAGATAGTGGAGCAAGAGCCTGTGATTGCTCCAAGAACACCAAAGAAAGTTACAAGTAGAGTAAAAGCAACATACGCAAAAATATTCAAACAAGAGCCTAAGAAATCATATCGTTCACTCAAAACCGAAGAGATAAATAAAATATCTAATAAGAAATTAATATCAAGCGTTAGAGATATATAATGGCCGATAGGAAGGACGACAGGACTAGAGTAATCGATGTTGCTGGTGTCGATTTACTCACAATAGATAAAGCTGTCTATGAATGGTTCAACGTCAAACACCCAACAAAAATAAAGGGCAGGCAGGTGCCTGTCATTTTTGGTGCATGGGAACGTTTCGCTCAAATGCACGAAACACGAGATGACAACAACCTAAATTCTCTTCGGGACAAAAAGGGTATGTTGAGATTGCCTATTATCTCTATAAAGAGAGGTGATATTAGCACCAATGACCAAATGTATAAAAAGATTACCGCTAAAGGCGAGCCTTCAATAAAAATAATTAAAAAAGTAGCTAACGGGCCTTCCAAAGATAGAAGAGTCCAATACAATTATAATTATAATACGCCGACAGGTAAGAAAAGCGATAATCCTGTTTATGAAATACAAAGATTGCCATTTCCAGAGTATTTGACTATACCGTATACAATTACTTTCTGGTCTTCTTACATAAAACACGCTAATTCTTTTAATAATATGTTGTGGCCACTACATGATTTTCCAGATTTAGAATATGCTGGTCATTATTTTCACGGCGAAATAAAAGATTCTTCAAATGAAAGCAACATAGAAACTTTTACTGATGAAGAAAGAATAATAAGAAATAGTTTTAATATGATTGTAAATGGTTATATTTTTGACCAAAGCCAGATAATTATAGAGAGAACATCTACAAAGATTACTTTTGATACAAAAGTTTCTGACGCTTTAGAATACGCACGGGACGAGGAATCTTTTGACGATTTTGTGAATAGATTTAAAAATTAGAGAGAAAAAGTATGTCGTTAGCTGCCAATTTACAACTTGCAAATAATAGTTTAACACCCATAAAGTTAGATACGGAAAAATACTTTAGTGCCGCAGGCTTAACTGCCACATCATATTTGGTCACTACAGACGCAGGTGTCGGAGCAAATATAACCCCCGAAGGTATTTTTACAGCATATTCTTCTAACGATGTAACAGCGACCTTTCATTCTGTCAACACAGATGGCAAAGTAAGTTTATTTTTAAATAACGACAGCGACATCAATTGGAATATGACACTTGATGGTGCCCATTCAGATAGCTTACAATTTATAAACGATTCTTGGCAGACAGATTTTGCTTCTCCTTTTTATGCCCTCACAATGCAGACTGATGGCAGAATTGGTATAGGTACAGAAAGCCCCGCGACAGATGTTACTCTCGACGTGCAAGCTTTCGATTCCGTTTCTGCTTCTTTGAGAATGTTTAATAACGCCACAAACGTTGATGTTAGATTAGAAGCTGGTACTGGAGTTGGCAGAGTAGGTACCAAATCAAACACACCTTTGAGATTATTTGCAAATGACGTAGATGGCATTTATGTGGGCACTGATGGTAATGTAGGTATCGGCACAGCTTCCGACCCATCTTATACTCTTACTGTTGATGGTGACATAAATCTTATAGGCAGTCAAGCTCAAGGTGGTAATGTTTTAGCTTATTGGTTTGAAACAGCAAACACTAATGACGCTTTTAGAGATTCAAAAGTAGGCATAGGAACTGCTGGTCTTGATCCAGAAGCAACTCTACAAGTCATAGAAGGTAATGGTAGTGGCATCATACAAATAGGTAAAGACCTTGCTGGTTATGATGCTGAATATCAATATATAAATTTTGGTGGTAATGTTGATACAGATTTTGGTTGGCAGATAGGTAAGGCAGATACTAGTGGTGACCTTTCAACAACAAAAGGCTTCTATATATATGGTTTAGAAAATCAAGTTAAAGCACTTGCCATAGATATAGATGGTAATGTAGCTATCGGCTCAAATAATGTAGCTCCTACTGCTCTACTTGATGTAAGAGGAGGTGTTATATTTAACGATGGTGGAGCTGACTTTGACTTTAGAGTTGAGGGTCAAACAGATGCGAATCTTCTTTTTACAGACGCTTCTACTGACAGGGTTGGTATAGGACTAAACAACCCCCAATACAAATTAGATATTGTCGGTGACATAAACTACACAAGCAGACTATACCAAAATGATGTGCTTATGGGTATGTGGACTGATGATGCAGGTGACATATACAGAATGTCTAACGTCGGTATTGGTGTAGCAGACCCACAACAGAAATTTCACATAAGAGATGTAAACAGCAATCTAAGATTTTACAATAGTGCTGGTGTGTTTGTTGTTGATGCTGTAAATGACGCTGCTGACAACAACATAAATCTTCGTCTTGTGGGTGAAGAGCTAGAGATAGTAACAAACGGTGCTGAAAGAGTCATAGTGGACGATACAGGTCAAGTTGGCATAAACACAGAAAATCCTGGACACATGCTTGATGTAAATGGTGCCGTTGGTTTATCACCAAATACTGAAGGTCATGACACTCACTTTTTTACAACCAACGCAGTTGATGATGGCCGTTATCAAATAAAATCTGGTGCTACTATAAATGTAGACATACAGGCAAATGGCAATACTTATTTCAATGGTGGAAACGTTGGTATTGGCATAGAAGTCCCAACAGAAAAGCTGCAAGTTATTGGTGACATACTAATTGACACTGGAACAACATCTACACTTTATTTTGATAATAACACAAATTGGTTTCAATATGAGTCTGGTCAATATCGCATCGGCTTAGCTAGCACAGAGCACATAAGAATAAACTCTAGTGGGTATGTTGGTATAAACGAGGATACACCAGATAGTCCTCTACATATAAAAGGAGCTGGTGGCACAGCTTCTAGTATAAGAATAGAAGAAAGTGCGAATTCACGATATACTTTAATACAACAAAATAATGGAAGCGCAACATTTAGAGCTGTAGGGGCGGGAAACACACTTGGACTATATACTGACGGAAGTGAGTGGGTAAGAATAAATACTGCTGGTCAAGTTGGTATCAATCAAATAAACCCATTAGCCACCCTTCATGTTGATGGGACAGTTATTATAGAAAATGATACTATCAATGAGCTTACTTTTACAGGAACCGGTTTGACCAATATACTTTCTGAAACAACGACGGGTTTTCAGTTAGGCTCAACAGCAGCTGGTTATTTATCATTTATTACAAACAATACAGAAGCTATTCATGTAGATGACGCACAACTAGTTGGTATAAATAACTCAAACCCACAACATAGACTTGATGTTACTGGTGATATAAACTTCACAGGTGAGTTGAAATATAGTGGTAATAGTTTTGTAACAAACAACACAAACAACTATGTAATGACAGCCACAGGTGCTGGAACCTTGAATGGTGAGGTTAATCTCACATTTGACGGCACTCTACTTGATGTAACAGGAAATATTACAGCCTCTCAAACAATTACAGGGGATACTGTTAACACTTCTAATTTGGCAGTGGATACGGACACATTATATGTCGCTGTTAGCGATGATAGCGTGGGTGTAAACAAAGTTCCTGACACGCAATACGCTTTGGATGTAAGCGGCGATGTTAACATATCCGGCTCGTATTTGATAGGTGGTTTGCAATTAGGTTACTGGAACACCGATGGTCCTGATGTATATAGATTATCAAATGTTGGTATTCAAACAAGTGACCCACAATATGAATTAGATGTAACACATAACCATGCGGGCGACACAAGCATTGTCTCTTTCAACAATGATTCTAGTGGATCTGCTCACCTACGAGTTGGATTTGATGCTACTAACCATTATGACATTTACCGTGATGGAGCAGTTGCTGATATAATCCATGACGCTACACAGAATACGGCTAATATAATATGGCAAATTGCTGCTGATGAAAAACTGAGAATAGCTTCTACAGGTTATGTTGGCATTGGCACAAATAATCCTACAACTATTTTAGACATTGAAGAAGCTGGTGTAACGAGCCTTACACTAACTAACACAACAGACAGCACAACACTTAGACTAACCTCTGATGCTACTACCGCTTCTATAGGCACAGTATCTAATACACCATTGCAAATAAAAGGTAATGACTTATTACTTGCCACTTTTGATTATTCTGGTCTTGACTTGGAATTGGGACAGGTTTATAGTATTAATGGCATTCCTCTTATACCAGACTTGGACCTAACAGCATTTTCTGTAAACTGGCCTCAATATACATCAAACCTATATGATTCTCACAGAATAAATTTTAACGATATTCAAAATGTGGAAACAACTTGGGATTGGAATTACGCCAAGAGAGAGATGAGAAATAAATCTTGGTTTATCGAGCAAGACTTTCCACCAACTCACGGCGCAGTTATTGTCGATGCTTCTCAAGATGTGGTTTGGTGGATAGATAGAGCGTTTGGTATTGATGGCGCTACATATTTTACAGATTATTTAAGATTTGATGTTGCAGCTGGAAATATGTTACAAAGCAATATCAAAGAAATTAAATTCTTAGATTTCAAACTTTATGCTCTTGCTGCTGATGTTTTATATGTTATTGACCTTCTTGATGATACAGCTTATATGTATGCCAACAATGGAACATACAAATATAATAGCAATGTATTCAACAGAAACGCTTCATCTGGATACACAAGAATAAACAGCATTGGCATACAAAGCAACAATAATTCTGATTTTGATGTCGTTAGAGATCCATTTGCTAATCAAGATAATTACACAAGACCATTGCACTATTGGGTCATTACAGATACAGCCGGTGAAAGCTTATATAAACCAAGCAACGATGACGATGATGTTATTTATCATAACGCTAATGCAAACACAGGCGCAGCGGTTGCTTTCATAAATGAAACTATTGTTGTTGGGGAGCAAGGAGCAAATGCTTCACTAAGAGTTACTAGAGATTTTACAGCTATAACTGGTGGAGGTTGGGCAGAGAATTCCGATATCAACCCAACTCAAAGCGATTACCAAATTGCAGCATGGAGTAGTAACATTAACGATGTTGCGACGATTGATGGATCTGCTGGATCTGAAGTTGTTTTGATTGGTACTGATGACGGATTATCCATAAGACACTCTCTATCCGGTGAAATTTTTACAACAGGATCTTTCACTACACCTTTTATGAATGAAGGTAGAAAAGTAGCGTTTCCATTAAACGATTTGAATGACAGATCTTTTGGTGGCTCATCTACTACATTGACAGTCGCTGGGCCCGTCGCTTTCACAGGCACATCACCTTTCGGAATACCAACAGCAGAATTTACTGGTGGCTATTTGTCAAACACCAGTGTTTCGTTGGGCGAAGCAAGAAACATATCTTTGTTTCTCAAAGCCGACAACGACATAAACCCTGTATTAAAAGAAGAAATAATAAAACTTTCTAATGGGGTGTCAACAGGTAGAATAGAGCTATTCACAGATAGTAATGGTTTTCTAAATGCTACTTGGTCAGATGATAACAACTCGACTACTGATAGTATCACATCTATAACAGATTTGCATGATGGCAACTGGCATCATGTTTATGTTGGGACAATACAAGAAGATACAACAAATTACTATATGTATGTTGACGGTCAACACGTTGGTAAAGTAGCTATAACGAATAGTGGTGGCACCTTAGCTCTTGATCAATTTTTATTAGCTTCAACACCCAATAGTTTTTATGGAGAGATAGCAAACGTATACGTATCTGATGTGCCATACAGAAAAGAAGATATAGCGTTTGAATATAAAAGAATGAGAGCAGGACTTGCTTCTTCTACAAGCGTCCTATCCACAGACAATGTAAAACAAATTTCTGTAGACAGTAAGGGTGGTTATGCTATTGTTGTTACAAACGACAACATAGCAAATATAATTGATGCTAAGAGTGGTGATATATACAACATAGATGCAAGCCCAGGCGGCACACTAAACCATGCCGATATTACCTCTATGGATTCTGGTGCTGCTCCTCACTACTTCCTTGGTGGCTCAACTGCTATTGAACAGTTAGCACAATCAACAGATGTGTTGAATGGTGGTGTTCCAATAAATGCGGCTAGCAACATCGACAACGATGTTTCTACTTATGTAACTACAGCCACAGGTGCTGGTAAAGTTAGTGGAGAACAAAACTTAACATTCAATGGCACTTTGTTGAACGTAACTGGAAACATAAATTACACAGGCACCTTACAAAAGAATGGTGTCGATTTTGTTAATAATGCTGCTGACAACAGATTAGCCACTACAAATGCTGACGGCACACTCAACGCCGAGGCGAATCTAACATTTGGAACTACACTAACAATAGCTGCAGCAACTACTTCACAAGCCATAGTGCCTGCAGCAGACAGCACTTATGAATTAGGGACAAATACTGACAGATGGTCTCATGTATACACAGATGATATCACCGTAACTAACGGTCTTACATTAGGTGGTGGTGGTGGTATAACTGGCCTTATATCTAATGATGCTGATAATAGAATAACAACAGCAACTGGTAGTGGAGACTTAAACGCCGAAACCAATCTAACATTTGATGGCACTACATTGGATGTAACCGGAAGTATTGATGTCTCAGGCACACTTTCACCAAAAGTTGACTCAACTAGCGATTTGGGTACTAATTTATTAAGGTGGGCCAATGCTTATATAGATGATATTACTATAACCAACGGAATAACAATAGGTAGTAATGTTGCAGGAAATCTTATTCCTTCTGTTGACTCAACATATAGTTTAGGATCTTCATCGTTACGTTGGAGTAATCTTTATGTAGATTCTATCGGAGATACTGGTCAATCATTAGACATAGCTTCAACAACCATAAACCTACCTACTGGTCATGTTTTTGATTACGCTACAGGTGATGTAACAATAACACATAGCGCCAACGCATTGACTATTGCTGGTGGTGATTTGACTGCTACATTGAGCGCAACCTCTGTGATTTCTGATGGTGTTACAGCCACAACACAAACAGCAGCTGACAATTCAACAAAGGTCGCGACCACAGCTTATGCCGATACAGCAGTAACAAACGCTAACGTGCCATCTATAACAAATGACACAAACAATTATATAGCGACAACCACTGGCTCTAATTCACTAAACGGTGAAGCTAATCTTACCTTTGATGGAAGTGTATTGAATGTCACAGGTAATGTTGATGTAAGCGGAACAATAGAATCAGGAACAATTACTCCTGAAGTAGATAGCGTTAGCGATTTAGGATCAAACCTACTAAGATGGGCTAATGCTTATATTGATGACATAACCATCACAAATGGAATAGCTGGACTAATTGCTAGTGATACAAACAACTACCTAACTACTGCTACAGGCAACGGCACATTACAAGCAGAGAGTGGTATCACTTTTGATGGAAGTGCTTTGACCATTACAGGTAATGTCAATCCTGTTGCAGATTCTGCTCACGACTTAGGCACCACATTGTTGCGTTGGGCTAACGCTTATGTTGATGATGTTGTTGTTACAAATGGAATTACAATCGGAGCAGGTGGTATTACTGGTTTGATTTCTAACGAAACAGATAACAGAATTATTACATCTGCTGGCGGTGGGTTATTAAACGGCGAAGCTAATCTAACATTTGACGGGACACTCCTAAACCTAACAGGAAATTTGGATGTTTCTGGCACAATAGAATCTGGAACTATAACACCAGAAGTTGATAGCACAAGCGACTTGGGTAGTAACTTGTTAAGATGGGCTAATGCTTATGTTGATGATATAACAATCACAAACGGCATTTCCGGTTTGATTGCTAATGACACAAACAATTACATAACAACATCTACAGGCAGTGGCACTCTTAATGCTGAATCAGCTTTGACATTTGATGGAAGTGTGTTGAATGTTACAGGTAACATAACACCTAACAGCACCTTGACTCACGACCTTGGTACAACATTGTTATATTGGAATAACGCTTATATAAACAATATAACAATTTCTGGTGGTATTACAGGATTGATTGCTGATGATACAGCTGATTATCTAACCACATCTACTGGTAATGGAACACTAGCGGCTCATTCAGAACTGACATTCAACGGAACACTTCTTAGCATAACAGGCAATGTTGATATTTCAGGCACATTGGAAAGTGGAACAATCACTCCCGAAGTTACATTGACCAGTGACTTAGGAACCACTCTGTTAAGATGGTCAACGATATATGCAGGCACAGTAAATCTTACTTCTACTTCTGGTTTGATTGCTAGTGATACAAACAATTATATAACAACTGCCACAGGTAGCGGCACACTACAAGCAGAAAGTGGTCTTACCTTTGACGGTACTACGCTAAATGTTACTGGCGATATAAACTTTACAGGCAATATATTAGAGGATGGGTCAGCTTATGTAGCTCCTGTAAACATTGCCAATGACGCTGACAACAGAATAACAACAGCGACAGGAAACAGTGACCTAAACGCTGAAGCCAATCTTACCTTTGATGGCACCACACTTACAGTAGCTACTGGTGGTG
>Ga0255759_10000453_pt1 | contig 37206 bp, 63 predicted proteins | sample 101ome_20_FD_179959 | JGI IMG/M metagenome (GOLD analysis project Ga0255759, IMG submission 179959) | Coastal salt marsh microbial communities from the Groves Creek Marsh, Skidaway Island, Georgia - 101404AT metaG (version 2) | ecosystem: Environmental > Aquatic > Marine > Intertidal zone >... | reverse complement strand
AGCAAGATACGGATTTTAAAAAGGATAAAAAATGGCAAGTTCAATAATAAGTTCAACAATAGATGCAGCATATCCTGTAGCAGGTGTCGATAACGATACCCAAGGATTCCGTGATAATTTCCAAATTATAAAAGACGGATTGACTACAGCAGCAAGTGAAATTACATCACTGCAAAATAGTACTGCAAAGTTAGATGAAACAAACGATTTTAACGGTACAAACATTACCGATGCAAACTTTATTTTGAATACTGAACAATATCATAATATTGGAACAGTTATTAACAATCAAAATATTAGTTTTCTAAACGGGCATTATCAAAAATTAACTATCAACCCGGTAGCAGATACACTTACACTTACCCTTGCAGACTGGCCTGATAGAGACGGACTTGCAAAAATAACTGTAGAAATTTCTACAATAAAAGCAGATGATCCTGTAGACGATACTGACAAAGTAATAACATGGTTAGGCGAGGGTGGCGGCACCCTAAGAGTAAATCCTGATTTCCCAAATCCATTTTCTTTAAACACACTAACATATGATCAAACAACAGGCGGACCTGCAATAGTTGAATTTTGGACATACAATAGCGGAACAACTGTGTTTGCAAATTGGTTAGGTAGATTTGATACACTCTAATGCATCCGTATATAGATAATATAGATAAATTAAACGACAACGAAATAGAAGAAAAGATTTTTTTACTTCGTCGTCGTTTCTTTCAAACAGAAAATCCTGAGTTAAAATCTCAGATACAACTTGCACTTGATACATATCAAGAAGAAGCAAAAACCAGACGTGCTTTAGCAGCACAAAAACAAAAAGATCAAGAATCCGGCGAAAATGGACTTGACAATCTGATTAATATCAGTTAAACTGTATTAATGCTTATGAGAACAGACGAACTAGGTATACCACGATTCTCTAACCGCGACCTTATAGATATGATCTATAGCGGTAATTCTGACAAGGTACATGTTGTACTTTGTACAGAATCAGACGATGTAGACAAATTCAATGCCGCAATGGAAGAACAAGGTCTTCCTTCACTACAAAAGTATATCCCATTAGATGTAGATCAAAAGACTTTTGACGGTGTATGTCAAAGCGAATGGTTTATGCCTGACGAATACAAAACACTTAACGTACACAACTATATTCTAACAAAATGCAATACACAAGAAGAAACAGCAAGATGCGCTGAAGAACTTGCCGAGTTTGAAGTTAGAGGTATGATGCCTTTGCTACAGTATATGGTTTATCTTGTGGACTTTATGCGTGAGAACAACATTGTATGGGGCGTAGGACGTGGATCAAGTGTAGCAAGTTATGTGCTGTATTTGATAGGTGTACACAGAATTAATTCAATCCAATATGACCTGGATTGGAGAGAGTTTCTCAGGTAAATAACTACGTAGTTTAAGGAGTCAATTATGGCAAAACAAAATAGTGTAAAAGCCCAGCATAGAAGTATGCGTGGCAAAGTGGTAGACATGGATTTACTACGCAAAAGAAACGAGCTTACTCCAGCAGTAGGTAATGCTCGTGTTAACGCACGTGGTGATGAACTAGGTGCAGGCGGAAAAATTATTCGCAAAGCAGAAGATCGTGTACGTGAACACTACAAAGTAGCAGGTAAGGTACGCAGCGGATCTGCAAAAGCTCAAGCAGCAAAAAAAGAAGCACAAGGATCTGAAGTAGTTTCAACACCAGAAGAAACTGTTGTCGTTACAGAAGAATTAACCCAAGAAGAAATAGAAATGCTTGCAGAAGAAGCAGCAGAAGAAGAATGGGTTGAAGACGAAGACGGCAACTTTGTAAAAAAAGGTGAGTAACTAATGGCTGTACATCTACACAAATTCAAAGGTAAACTAAGAGCAATCGGTGATCGTGTGCTTGTTACCGATATGTATTTTGGAGAGCAGAAAACTGCAAGTGGTTTAATTATTAATAATGATGATGGAACTACTAGAGGAATTTATCCACGCTGGGGGAGAGTTTACGACAAAGGCCCTCGCAACAAAGATGATTATAACATAGGTGATTGGATTCTAATCGAACACGGTCGTTGGACTCGTTCGATGGCACTAGAAACAGATGAAGGCGAACTAGAAGTAAGAATGGTTGATGCAGATTGTGTTTTAGCGTATAGTAATGAAAAACCAGCAGGAGTACAGATTGGTGCTGAATATACAGACGGCCAACATGCAACTGTTGATCCAGGATCATTTATAAGATAAGAGGTTAAATTGGAAAATATAGATCTAAACAAATACAAAGATTTTGTACAGGCTGTAACAAGTGAAGAAAGTAACAGCAAAGTAGCAATGCAAAATCGCATGGAAGCGATTGAAGTTGACTCTGGAGTCAACACTGCACTACTATTAACAGGTGCAATTGGTATTGCATCAGAAGGAGGAGAATTTAGTGAAATTGTTAAAAAATGCATCTTCCAAGGTAAACCAATGGATGCTGAAACTCAGTTTCATATTAAACGAGAACTTGGCGATATTATTTGGTATTGGATCAATAGTTGTCGCGCACTTGGTTTGGATCCTAATGACGTAGTTGCAGAAAATGTAAACAAACTAAAAGCACGTTACCCAGGTGGCGAGTTTGATGTTTACTATTCAGAAAACCGTAAGGAAGGAGATCTATAATGAGTATAGAAGCACTAAGACAACAGAAAATGTATGACGAAGGACTTCGTCAATTTATGTTGAATATGTATAATCATACAGCAGCAGGCCTTGCAGTAAGCGGTATTGTTGCATGGTTAGTTTACTCAACTGGATTGCTTTATGCAATGTCAGGAGCAATTTGGCTTTTTGCATTTGCACCATTAGGTATGATCCTTTGGTATTCATTTGCAGGACAAAATTGGAGTTACGATAAACTTCGGAACTTCTATTATGCATTTACAGCAGTAATGGGTGTAGGACTTGCGCCTGTTTTTGCTGTATACACAGGTGCAAGTATTGCACAAGTATTCTTCATTACTGCCGCAACTTTTGGAGCAGCAAGTTTATGGGGATACACTACAAAAAGAGATTTGACCGGGTTCGGGCATTTCTTAATAATGGGATTAATTGGTATCATTATCGCTAGTATTGTAAATATTTTTATGGCTAGTAGTGCTTTACAATTTACAATTAGTATTCTAGGTGTTTTTATTTTTACAGGACTAACTGCTTGGGATACGCAAAATGCGAAACAGATTTATCTAAATCACGGTGCTGATCCTCGTTATGGCGTACAATTTGCCATAAGTCTTTACTTAAACTTCATAAACTTATTCCAAATGTTACTACATTTAATTGGTAACAGAGAATAAAAAAACACTTGACTCCTTGCTGTTTTTACGCTATAATGTATAAGAACAGTAAGGAGTTTTCATGAAATTTACACCGCAAACAGCAGGTATTGGTACTACTGGCGCAACCGGTATTGCACTAATGATTCTGCACGTCACAGGATACCTAACAGGATGGGCATGGCCTTTGCTGTACGTATTCTTAATTATTACAGGCATTGGACAAGAGAATAGGAAATAAGCATGGCCATTCATGCAATGATTGACTTAGAAACACTAGACACAAAGCCTAGTTGTACAATTCTAAGTTTAGGTGCTGTTAAGTTTAATCCTATGTCGGACGCAGAGCCGCATAGCGAAATGTATTTTAAATTTAATATCGACGAGCAAAGCCAACGAGGACGTACTGTATCAGAAGATACTATCGCTTGGTGGGCTCAACAAGATAAGAAAGTGCAAGACGAAGCATTTTCAGAACAAGGACGTTCTGGTTTAGAATTCATTGCAACCGAACTTACCAAATGGATACACAACACTGATGTTATTTGGGGTCACGGTTACGGCTTTGATATTACTATCCTAGAAGATTTTTTCCGTATGATGGGTAAACCTATTCCATGGCAGTTCTGGCAAGTACGAGATAGTCGTACACTATTTACTGCTATGAAGAATGGTGATCCTCGCAAAGGTATGCAGACAGATCTTCATAATGCGTTGGCAGATGCGTACTATCAGGCTAAATCAGTACAAATGGCATACAAAGAGTTAGGTATTAATCGATGAAAGTATTAATGTGTGATCCGCCTAGCGGTTGGAAATACGGATTTCCTAAACCGTTGCCTGCGGATTATCCAAAGGGCAAAAGTATCGTTCCTTGGCTGTTGAGCGAAGGTTATCCGCAGAAAGAAATTGACGCCTGCGGCGAACACTTTTATTGTAGATATTGGGAAGCAGACACGGAGGATTTTGAATGAAAGAACTATGGGTAGAAAAGTATCGTCCAAAGACAGTGGACGGTTATGTATTTAGAGATGAAGCACAACGAAAACAAGTTAACACCTGGATCAAAGACAAAACTATTCCGCATCTTCTTTTTAGTGGTAATGCTGGCATTGGTAAAACTACTCTTGCTAAACTACTTTTTAACGAGCTTGAAGTAAATGATCTAGACATATTAGAAATTAACGCATCGCGAACAAACTCAGTAGATGATGTTCGTGATAAAATTGTAAACTTTGTACAAATGATCCCATTTGGCGACTTCAAGGTGGTACTACTAGATGAGGCTGATTACTTGTCTCCAAACGCTCAAGCGGCATTGCGTGGTGTTATGGAGGAATATCATACTACTGCACGTTTCATACTTACTTGTAATTATCCTAACAGAATTATTCCTGCTATCCACTCAAGGTGCCAAGGGTTCCATATTGCAAAAATTGACCAAACAGAGTTTACAGCCCGTGTGGCTGAAATCCTCATCACTGAAGGAGTGACTCCAGACTTGGATACACTTGATACATATGTAAAAGCAACTTATCCAGATTTGCGTAAGTGTATCAATATGGTACAAATGAATTCAACTGATGGCGTATTGCTTGCACCGCATGAAGGTGATACTGGCGAAAGTGATTGGAAGTTGGATATGGTCGAACTGTTCAAAGCAGGCAAAATCCAAGACGCACGTAAACTGCTTTGTGGCACTATCCGTCCAGAAGAAATGGAAGAAGTTTATCGTTGGTTGTATGACAATGTCAATTTGTTTCCTGATCCGGATCAGGCAGTGCTAATTATTAAGCAGGGGTTAGTTGATCATACACTAGTTGTAGATCCAGAAATAAACTTGGCAGCAACATTAATTAAACTAGCGAGATTGTAATGAGTTTCTCTAATTACACAAAAACAGAAACTCTATGGCCTACTTATGTATTTCATTATGAGTATGAAAATTTTGGGCAAGACAAACAAATACTAGTTAATGAAATATACGAAGAAGCAGAAAAGCAAAATTCAGATATCGATAGTTCTATAGCACCGGCTATTAAAAAGAATTTAAAAGAAAGTAAATTTAGTTTTCTTAAAACCAATAAACCAGCAATTCAAAAACTAAGAATGTTTTTTGAACAATCACTTGGGCACATGATATCACAAGCCTTGCCTGAAACTGGAAGTTGGCTTCCAAGAGACAGCATGGAATGTGTAATTAGAGAAAGTTGGTATCACATTACAAATAACAAAGGTTATCATTTAACACATATGCATCCGGGCAGTAGTTGGTCTGGAATATTTTATGTGGAATCGGGTGACAGCAATTTAGAAGAAATGAATGGTATTAACACCTGGTTTGATTTTAATGTTAAAAAAGGAGTCAACGATAGTGGCTCTGAATGGTTTGAAGATAACTTTGCTTATAACTTTCAGCCCAAAGACGGAACATTAATTTTGTTTCCTGGATGGTTACCGCACGATGCATGTCCCTACCAAGGTGAAAAAGATCGCATAGTAGTGAGTATCAATTCAAATTTTTATTATAAAAGGCAACACTATGTTGGTAGATAAAAATATTTTTTTATATTTGCATATTCCTAGAACAGGCGGAACTACATTTCAGCATGCTATAGGACATCCTGCAGAAACAGAAAACGATAGACATCTCAAACACTATGTTTACGTAGATCCGTGGAGTGAAGATGCATACGAAGATTGGCTTATTCCACGATTAAGCCAGCGCACAATGGAACAACAGAAAAAATTAGTTGTAATGAGTGGTCATAGTGTTTTCTGTAATAGCCACCGCTGGTTGAAAGAAAAAAGAACCCCAAGACTTATCACAACTATTCGACATCCAATAGAACGTATATTAAGTGATTTTAATTATCGCTGGACGAAACAGAATAGATGCCAAGATCCAAAATTGTTTAGTTCTTGTACACCGTATATGGATATTTGGGCTATAAGACAAACCAAATGTGCTAGTGATTACGATTCTCTATGGGAGTTTTATCAAGATACTCAGTTTCAACAAAATACACAATGTAAATGGATTGTAAAAAGTTTTCTTGCACGAGAAAACGATACTTGGAAACGGCATCCGTATTATGTGTTTGGACCAGATAGTGGGATTAAGGAAGGACAAGCAGTTCCAGAAACTTGGCCGGAGTGGATGTATCAACCAACTGGTGACATAGACTGGTTTGAATTTGCTTCTAATTTTTTTCCTGAGATGTGGTGGTTGGGTGTAACTGAAAATCTTGAGAAAGACATTCGTAGTTTTACTAAAATGGCAGGATTAGATTATACATATAAAAAACTCAACGAGTCAAAAGATAAGTATTGGACTATGGATGATGTAAGAAAACAGCCAGATATACAAAAACTAGTTGATGCTGAAAAAGCAGATATGAAGTTATACGAAAAAGCAAAACAATGGACTAGACCTTTTTGAGGAAAAATAAATGATTTTAAAAAAACTATTTGGATACATTCCTATATTTAGATACGACAAAAGTCAGCACAGAAATTATACAGTACTGTACGAGGATCTTTGTCAATGACATACTTAGTTACTGATAATTGTATTAAATGCAAGCATACTGACTGTGTAGAAGTATGCCCAGTAGATTGTTTTTATGAAGGTGAAAACATGCTAGTAATCAATCCAGATGAATGTATTGATTGTGGTGTTTGTGAGCCTGAGTGTCCGATAGATGCTATTGTTCCTGATATTGCATTAGAAGATACAGAAATGGATAGATGGACAGAAATTAACAGAAAATATAGTTTGAAATGGCCAGTAATAACAAAAGTCAAAGATTCTCCGCCTGATGCAGAGAAATGGAACAATATTCCTAATAAATTTGAAACAGAATTTTCAGAGAAAGCCGGTAGTGGTGACTAAAAACAAACAACTTATACACGATTTAATACGTATAGATGTTTTGAAGGAAGAAGTTAAATACTATACAACACTATTACAACCTCACGACACAGGACATATACATACAACAATCAGTTTTCTAAAACAACGAATAAAACAGTTGGAAGGGGAAACAGGAGGATAAGTTATGATTAGAGCAATTTTTGCATGTGACGAAGATTGGGGGATAGGAAAAAGCGGAACATTACCGTGGCCTCATCAACCCGAAGACCAAAAATGGTTCAAAGAGTGTACAAAAAATAGTACAGTAGTAATGGGTAGAGTTACATGGGAAGATCCAGACATGCCTAAACCTCTACCTAATCGTGAAAACATAGTTATTAGCACAAAAGAAGTTAGTGAAGGTTATGATGTAAAACTTACACTAGATGAAGCACTAGCAATGCTGCCAAATTTAAATCGAAAAGATATTTGGGTTATCGGCGGCGCACAAATATTTGAACTTCTTATTGACATTATTGACGAGGTTTGGATTAGCAGAATAACAGGAATATATGATTGTGATACACATTTAGATGATAAACTTATTGGAGAAAAATTTAAGTTTGCGAAATGGGAAGAGTCAGATGTGTTAACAATCGAAAAATATAGTAGGAGATAAAAGTGGATCAATATCTAGGAGCATTAAAACACATATTAGAACACGGCAAAGATCGAAGCGATCGCACCGGCGTCGGTACTAAGAGTGTATTTGGCTACCAGATGCGTTTTGACTTACGCAAAGGCTTCCCCGCAGTGACTACTAAAAAACTCGCTTGGAAAAGTGTAGTTAGTGAACTGCTTTGGATGCTTGAAGGGTCTAGTGACGAGCGTAGACTTGCCGAAATACACTACGGCAAACCTAGAGAAGAACTTGTAGGTAAAACTACAATATGGACTGCTAATGCAGACAAGCAAGGCAAAGACTTAGGTTATATTAATGATGACGTTAACAAAGATTTAGGTCCTGTTTACGGACATCAGTGGCGCCGGTGGGATGCTGCACTTGGTTATGTAGATCAAATTGCAGAAGTTTTAGAACAACTGCACTACAATCCAGATAGTCGCAGACATATTGTAAGTGCATGGAATGCTGACAGAGTAGGCGTAATGGCTTTACCACCTTGTCATACGCTGTTCCAATTTCATGTAACTGATGGCGAACTAAGTTGTCAACTATATCAGCGTTCGGCAGATATGTTTCTTGGCGTACCATTTAATATTGCATCGTATAGTTTGCTTACACATATGTTCGCACAATTACTTGATTTAAAAGTAGGCGATTTTGTATGGACAGGAGGCGATTGCCATATCTACCAAAACCACATGGAGCAAGTACAAGAACAAATTACTAGAATTCCTAGAGAACTTCCTGATTTGTTAATGCCTGAATTCAAAGATTTAGAAGAACTAGTAAAAACTAAGCCAACTGATTATAAATTAATGGGTTATGATCCTATGGATACTATTAAGGCACCTATGGCTGTATGAAGCATATAAGCGCATATTTAGGATCACCACAAGAAATTATAACTGAAAAATTTGCTTGGCTTCCAACTTTTAGTAGTTTTAGTACCAAAACTATATGGTTAACAAAATATATAGAAATGCAGATTGCATGGAAACTTACAATTAACCATGATCAAAAAGCAGGATACTATAAGTTAATATACACTAAAAATGAATATTTGATGTATTTGCTTAAGAAAGAAAAAGGGAGTGTTTCACGAGATCCACTCCCCTAAGTTAGTTAAGTATCTCCGTATACTTGAAGAACTTCTTTCACTGCCTCATGTCTTTCAATGTCTCCCTGTCCAAAGTTGACTATGTCTATATGTGTTGCGTCTGTTTTTTCGAGCAGTTTTGTAAAATTTATTAGACCATTGTCTTTTAGTCTGTCTGCCTGTGCTAGATCTCCGGTTACAGCCATCATAGATCCTTCCCCTAACCTAGTTAACAACATTTTCATCTGATTTTGGGTTGCGTTTTGCATTTCGTCTGCTAGTATAAAAGCATGCTTGAAAGTGCGTCCTCTCATATATGCGAGTGGAGCAATTTCAATAATACCTTCTTCAATCATTCCTTCTATCTCACGTGCATTGAAATACTCACGTAACACATCAAAGATTGGTCTTGTCCATGGTGCCATTTTTTGTTCTAGCGTTCCTGGTAAAAAACCTAAATCTTCGTCAACTGACACTGCTGGTCTTGTAACGATGATTTTGTCCACTGCCCCTTCTTTGAATAGTTTAACTGCTACTTGAACAGCCAATAGAGTTTTACCTGTTCCTGCTGGACCAATACCAAACACAATGTCTTTGGATTCGTCTAACAGTTTCAGTGCATAACTTTCTTGGTTTCTATTTCTTGGAAGGATTTGGACTTGTTTCTTTTTTTGGAATGAATTAAAATTTACTACATTATTTGCAAAATTTGCGTTGGAATGCTGCCGAGCAGCCTTTCTTTTTGCACCCATTAAGTGTCCTCCTTTGGGTTGAGTCTGTAGTAAGGACTTAGTTATAAGAACTAGCAGTCCTTACATTTGTATTTATCATGCGGCTTCGAATAATAACTATAATGTTAAAATACTGATAAATAAGTATACAAGGAATTAGAAACATGCATGATATTGAAGACGTTTTAAAAAACATTGAATCGATCTACGATTCAAATACATCATTTAATGTATTAAAAGACTTTGAAAGAGTTTTAGATTCTCTAGATGTTTATGTCTATGATAACTGGAGTGATGGAGAGCTTTGTCAAGGTCCTAATATCGAACGTCATTGGGTAACTTGTTCCTTTATGTGGGACAAAAAAAACATGCCAGATCCAATGGGAGGCAAACGTTTACTTGATTATGATTGCAAAGTATCTTACGAAAAGACGCATGTTATTGTTCCTAGAAAAATTAAATCACAAGACGACTATCGTCCAGGTACTAAAAAGGGCAAACTAGATCGTAAACCTATTTGGGTTGTTACAATTCAAATGCCAAAGCGTTTAATTGCTGACATATATTCCGGTTATTACGAAGAAGTATATATTGAGCCTACACAAACACCCGAAACTAATCCAGAACCACAAGCAGCAGACGTAGCAGCAGCACCTGCTCCAGAAGCAGCACCGGAGGCAGCAGTATGACCTTAGAAGCAAACGCACTTAGAGATCTTGTTGATCATATAGTTGAGATTGATTCGTTTAAAAGTAAAATGGGGTCAGACGACAGCATTGTTACACTTGCCTTCAAAGTAAAAACTGAAGAAGCAGCAAATGACCTTGCTAAATTTGTAGAACACGGATATAACTTTGTACTAGATGCTGACAAAACAGCAGGCGAGCAGTCAGACGGATTGTATAGAGTTTTCATTGAAATGGAACGAACCCGTGATGTTCCAGAACAAATTATGGAATTATTAGACGGCGTAGGAAAACTTGCACAAATAGAAGATATGAAATATAGATACTACAAAAATTTCCGTAGTGTTCCAATTTCACAAGATGCATTAGGTGAAGATATTCCTGCTACAAGTGATGAATATAACAGTCGTGTAAATGAATCTCGTTTAGAAAACTATAAAAACTTTTTTAGTAAAAGTTTCTTAGAAACAGTAGAAATGGACGACGATACACTTATTATTAAGAAACTTTATGCAGATCCTATTAAATTTAAATTTATTGACATAGGCAATACACAAGAAACACTTGATTCTATAAAAGAATCGTTTAACGCAGATGATTTTGCTGAAATCATTTATTTGTCAAAATACATAGGCGACTATAACATTACAAAATACGGTAATAAACTTACTTTTGAACACGCCGGAAAGACGTTAGTAGCGGAAAGAATCCAATAAATACAAGGACGGGGCAACCCGCAAGTAGGATTGGAATTAAATGGCAAAAGAACACTTCAAATTTAACTTCGAACCGTGGATGGCTGAAGAGCTTATTCATCGGGACGACTGGGAAGACTGGTACGAAGCAATGTGCGAGATCCTTCCACTGTGGGAAGTAGACACGATTGAGCGTGTAGCAATGTTTGTTGCACAGTGTGGACACGAGTCCGGCGGCTTTAGAGTACTAAGTGAAAACTTGAACTATAGCGCCAAAGCATTGAATACAATTTTCCCTAAATACTTTAAACGAGCAGGAAGAGATGCAAATGAGTATCATAGACAACCTGAAAAAATTGCAAACGTTATTTACGCAAATAGAATGGACAACGGAGACGCAGATAGCGGTGATGGTTGGCGTTTCCGCGGAGGCGGCATACTTCAACTTACTGGACGTTACAACTACACAAAGTTTGGCGAAGCAGTAGATATGAGTCCAGAAGAAGCAGTAGACTATGTACGCACTAAAAAAGGTGCATTAGATAGTGCTTGCTGGTTCTGGGATACAAATGGCCTAAACAAGTATTGTGATGACCAAGACATTGTTGGCGCAACAAAACGTATCAATGGTGGCACTATTGGTTTAGATGATCGTAAAAAACATTATCTACATGCTATGGATGTATTAGGTGGTGATTTTGAAGAACCCGAAGAGCAGGAACTTAATTTAAATCAAACTATACGCAAAGGCAGTAGAGGTCCGCTTGTAGCAGAAGTACAAGAAAAGTTAGGCATTGAGCCAGCAGATGGTATCTTTGGTCCAGGCACTGAACGCATTGTCCAGCAGTGGCAAAGTGAAAATGGGCTTGCTCCAGACGGCATTGTAGGACCTAAAACACTGGGAAAATTATTGGGGTAGGTAGGATGGGTGCTAAGTTAGCAATAGTATTTTTCTTTTTGATGACAGGAATGGCCGGCGCAGGGTATCTTTATTATCAAGATACACAGGAGCGCATTGCTATCTTGCAGGAAAATAATGCTAAGTTAGAAACAGCAGTCCAAACCAACGAAGAAGCTCTAAAAGCACAAGCAGCAAGTTTTGCAGCAATGCAAAAAGAAAATGCTAGATTGGCCAACGAATTTCAAGCAATTAGCGATCGTAATAGAGCGTTAGAAAACAGACTGTCGCGACACGATATAGGTGCCGCGGCAGTTGCAAAGCCAGGGCTAACAGAAAAAGTTTTAAACGGTGCAACACGTAATGCACAGCGTTGTTTAGAAATATTAAGTGGGGCACCTTTAACAGACGCAGAAATGTCTGCAACAAAACCAAGCGAGATAAACCCAGAATGTTGGAGAGATGCAAATCCAAACTTTGATCCTAACATACAATCAGATGCTTGGAAAAGGAAGAACCTATGAGATTTTTAGTAATAGCACTAGTTAGCACACTTGTACTTGCAGGTTGTACAACAAAACCAAGACAAATTGAAATCAGTGCAAAACCTATCGATAAACCTGCACTAGTTCTTCCACCTGTAGAACAACTACGCTTAAAAGATGTAGAATGGGTTATTATCACAGAAGAAAATGCACAAGAAGTTTTTGCAAAACTTTTAAAAGATAAAAAAGATCCTATGCTTATAGGACTTACAGATGACGGCTATGAAGTACTATCACTTAATATGAGTGAAATTATGCGTCTAATAGCACAGCAAAAACAAATCATCGCAGCATATAAAAACTACTACGAAGCATCTGAACAAGCATTAGACGATGCAAATGCACAAATCGACGGTGCAAAAGCAGAAGTTGAAGCTCAAAACAATCAACCAACAAAGTCTATCATTGGAAATATAAATCCATTCAACTAAATACATATAGTTAACAAGGAAACTATATGTGGGAAATGATACAAAACATGGCAAGTGATCGCTTGTGGATTTACACAGGTATTGCTGGTTCATTATTTGGCGCTGCATTTTTGTTTTGGTTCAAAGATACAAAAATGGCGATATGGGCTGTGGGCAAGTTTGACCGTACACTAGAATATCTAGCAATTCGCTGGGGGTGGACTTGGTTACAAAATGATCCAAATGCATGGCGTGTTAAGTATCCTAAAATCACATCCAAAATTGATGAATTAGAAGCTCGTATAAAAGAGTTAGAGGGGAAAACAAATGCCAAGAAAAAGTCCGGCTGACTTAGAAGAAAAATCAGCGCCAGCAGCAGCACCTGCACGTTCCGAACCTATGAAGTATGAGGAACAAAAATACGAAGCAGAAGTTTCGGTTCCAGCAAGTGACGGCACTGCTACAAGAAAAGTTAAACTAGATTTAGAAGTAGATACAAGTGTAAAAGATCTAGGCCCAAATCCTTATGCTAAAATTATACACTTGGCAAGAGCAGTCGATGCTTGGAGAATTTTTCCACGTTTATTCCTAACAGTTTACATTATTCTACTTTATAAAACTGTTATTTGGTACATGGAACTTCCAGCACCAAGTATGGAACAATCAGGACTTATTTCAGTTGTTGTAGGTGCTGGTGCAGCATGGTTTGGCTTGTATACCGGATCTAGTAAAAAGGACAAATAATCCGATAAGTACTGTATGGATCCTTATACAGTACTTGGTGTTCCCAGAACAGCCGATTCCAGTGAGATTAAAAATGCTTATCGCAAACTAGCGATGAAAAATCATCCTGACCGAGGCGGTGACGAGAATAAGTTTAAACAAATAAACGAAGCATACGATACACTAAAAGATCCCCAGAAAAAAGCAGCATACGATAATCCTCAACCTGGGTTTAGTTTTCGTTCAAACGACTTTGCATACGGAAATCCTTTTTCAGGAACACCTTTTGAAGACATGTTCCGTCAGCGTACTACACCACGCAATAGAGACATAACAATGCCGGTAAATGTTACGCTAAAAGATGTTATGTTTGGAAATACGTTTGTTGTAAATTATCAACTTTCAACAGGTAGGTTAGAAACTGTAAATATTGATGTTCCACCAGGAGCAAGACACGGAGATACTATACAATACGAAGGACTCGGCGACGAGGGAAATAGAAACTATCCTAGAGGCAACCTATTAATAAGAATTAAACTACAAAAAGATCGTAACTGGGCCAGAGATGGTAATGATTTATTTACTAAAAAGTCTGTAAATCTATTTGACTTTTTAACAGGAGGTGTTATAATAATTAATACATTAGATGACAGAAGTGTTAAACTCAATATACCACAAGGCACCAAACCAGGCACTACATTCAGTATTACCGGATACGGTCTTCCTGATCTTAAAACAAATCGCAAAGGCAATGTTTTTGTAAAACTCGAAGCACATATGCCAAAAATAAAAGATATAGCTCTATTGAAAGAGATAGAAGAATTAAAAAAGAAAATAGGATAAACAAATATGGTTGAACCATCAAAAGATTTGCAATTAGTTTTTGATAAGGCTGTTAATGACGCTAAAAAATTGCAACACGAATACATCACACTTGAGCACTTGTTGTTTGCGATGTTTTGCGAAGATAATTTTCTTAAATTAATGAAGATGTACGGTGCTGACATTGATTATATCAAAGCAAATTTAGAACATCACTTAAAAACACAAAGCGATGACATTAAAATTGAGTTAAAAAAATATAAGCCTAAGAAAACAGCAAGTGTAGAAAGAGCGTTGAACAGAGCGTTTACACAAGTATTGTTTGCAGGACGTAATCATATTGATCTTACTGATGTATTAATGAGCATACTACACGAAAAGAAAAGTGTTGGTACTTACTACCTAGAGAAAGGTGGTTTAGAAAAAGAAAAGTTTAGTGAATTTATTAACAACGAAGCACAGGAATCTTTGTTAGAAGATCCAGAACTAACAAATGAAATGCGCCGTGCTATTAAAACATTTACAACAAATCTTAATGAAGAAGTTAAGCGTGGTAGAGTTGATCCTATTATCGGACGCTCAGACGAACTAGAAAGCCTTGCACTTGCACTAGGTCGTCGTAGTAAAAACAATGTACTTATGGTAGGTGATCCAGGTGTAGGTAAAACTGCTATTGCAGAAGGACTTGCGTTTAACATTGAGCAGGGAAATGTTCCTAGTTTCTTAAAAGAATACAAAGTTTATAATCTAGACATTGGTGCTATGCTTGCTGGTTCAAAATATCGTGGCGATTTTGAAGAACGTTTTAAACTTGTACTGAACGGTCTTATCCGTGAAGGCAAGACTATTATGTTTATTGACGAAGCACACATGATGAACGGTGCAGGAGCAGGTGGAAGCAGCAATGCAAACGACTTGGCTAATATGCTTAAACCTGCACTTGCAAAAGGTGACCTAAAAGTTGTAGCATCAACTACATGGGAAGAATATCGCAAATACTTTGAAAAAGATCGTGCGTTGATGCGTCGATTCCAACGTGTAGTTATTGGTGAACCTTCAAAAGAAACTACACAAGATATTTTACGTGGTATTAAAAAGTATTACGAAGATTATCACACAACCACTATCACAGATGACGCTATTGATGCTGCAATTAAACTATCTGTTAAGTATCAAAGTGATAAAAAACTACCGGATAAGGCAATTGACCTAATTGATGTTGCGTGTGCAAGATTCAAAGTAAATGACAATCCTGAAGAAGAAAAGATTGTAACTGCTGAGAGCATACATTTTGAACTTGCTAAAATGTTAGACTTGCCTGCAGAACAAGTCGCAGAGCGTGAAGCAGAAAATCTTAAAAATCTTGAGGATAATCTCAAGCAGGTTGTATATGGACAAGACGAAGCAATTGAATCAATTGTTGATAAGATCCTTGTTAGCCAAGCAGGACTTAAACCAGATGATAAACCAGTAGGTGCATTTGTGTTTATGGGGCCAACTGGTACAGGTAAAACTGAAACAGCAAAAGCACTTGCAAAGAATCTTGGTGTAAAACTTGTACGTTTTGATATGAGTGAATACATGGAGAAACATTCAGTTGCTAAACTACTTGGTTCACCTCCAGGATATGTAGGACACGAAGAAAAAGGCGGTTTGCTAATTGAAAAACTACAAGAAGCACCTAATTGTGTACTATTACTTGATGAAATTGAAAAAGCACATCCAGATGTTTCACAAATTCTATTGCAGGTGATGGATAATGGTAGAGTAACAGGCTCTAATGGCAAAGAAGCAGATGCACGTAACTGTACACTTATCCTTACAACTAACCTTGGTGCTGCTCAAGCAGAGAAAGGTGCTATTGGTTTTGGTGGCGACGAAGATGCTGGATATGAAGATACTGAATTCAAGCGGTTCTTTGCACCTGAATTCCGCAACAGACTTGATGGTGTAATTACGTTTGCTAAACTAGGACATCCTGTCATGCTTAAAATTGTTGGTAAGTTCTTACTTGAACTTAAAAACATGGTCAAGGACAAAGACATCGATATTACTGTTACAGACGATACACTTGATTATCTAGTAGACAAAGGCTTTGACCCTAAAAACGGAGCTCGTCCTCTACAACGTGTAATTGATAAGGATATCAAGCGTCCGCTGTCAAGACAGATGCTGTTTGGAGATCTTAAGAACGGTGGCAAAGTAACCATTGATGTAAACGATGGTGAAATAACCCTCAAGATCGAATCGGTTGAGGAAGAAAAAGTTGAGATACTATGAAACAACTAAACTGTTTTATAACAAGTATCTATATAAGTTAAACTTTTCTAACGAACTCAACACTATATTTAGAACTGAGTTTCAAAAAGATGGTCGCCTAAGTCTTGCTAGACAAAAACTAGACGAACTTAGGCTATTCCATCGAGAAGGGTTGCCTATGGAGATTCCAATTTGGCGCACAGTTAAAAAGATTCGAGAAGAAGATTATATTGAAGCAAGACACTTATATGCTACACTTCTTAGAACAAAAGAAGACTATCGTATACGTGTAGAATCTTGGGGCGGAATAACCGTTTTCGCTAATAGCGAAGAACTACTTAATAAAATAGCCAAGGGTATTAGTAATAGACGTAGATTAGAATTTTATCGGCCTGATCCAAACGTTATAAATGAAATAAAACCTAATATTATTATTTCTCCTAATCCTGTAGAATGGCCTATAAAAGTAACTTTAGGATGTAATATAAGAAATTACAGCAGTTTTGCCAAATGGGCAGAAAATAATCCTGACAAAGTACGCATAGGTAAAAAAGCTCTTGAAAGTTTGCACTCTCATGGGTTTGTAGATGGTTATTATTTCTTTGTAAAAACAGAAAAAGTACTTTCTATAATCAATATTATTATAGGTGATAATATACGCCGTATCGATCATGTAGTTTATAAGTCAAATATAGATAAATAGTTATATGCCAAGCAATAGTGAAATAATTTTATCAGCAACAACACACCCAGGAGATAGTACTCTAGAGACTGTCACAGGTGACAAGTACAAAGGTGATGGTTACTACGGACGTAGTGACGGACTTCATACTGTGCAATACACATATGAAGGATTTTTAGGTACCATTACTATACAAGCAACTCTAGCCACAGACCCGGGTAGTGATGACTGGTTTGAAGTACACTCGTATACAACAGGAAAAAACGAAACAGCAAGTAAAATTACAAGTTTCACTGGAAATTACGTATGGATAAGAGCTGTAATTGAATACACCGACGGCACTATAAACTCAATTAAGTTAAATCACTAAGGAAAAATCATGGAACACTTTGTAAGAGTAGTAATGGAAAAACAAGAAGGCGCACAGTTACTAGATGAAAGCATTTTTCCATCACAAGAAATTTATGAATCAGAGCAAGGTGCTACTGTTTATCAAATAGAACTACCACGTCAACTTTCAGAAGAAGAAGCAGACGAATACGCTAACAAACTGGCAAACTATATGTTTGAAAGTGGTTTTGAAGATTTTGATATCGAGATAAGTTCAGACGAAGAAATAAGTGAAATAGAAGAAACATATGATGGCGATGAGTTTTACGAGCAATATGGTGTTATGTGGTTCAACGAAGATGACGAGATTGATGAAGCAGAATATCAAGGTCGGAAAGTTCCACTAGGCAAGCCAATGCGTGGCGATGTTAAAAAATTCAAAGTGTATGTTAGAGATCCAAAGACTAAAAATGTTAAAAAAGTAAACTTTGGCGATCCTAACATGAAAATTAAAAAATCAAATCCTGCAAGACGCAGAAGTTTCCGTGCAAGACACAACTGCGACAATCCAGGTCCAAGAACAAAAGCAAGATATTGGTCATGCAGGAAGTGGTAATATGCGACTCGACGAATTTTCGAACCCTATTGATAACAAACTGCCCTATGATGTAGTAGATGATGTAAAAGCATTTGTGTTAAATGACAAAGACTTTTACCGTAGACACTACTATCCGGCAATGTGTAAAATGCAAGATCAGATAAAAAGCGGAAAATTATCTCCGCTAACACTTGCACCTGTTATTGACAAGGCATGTAGTGCATACTGTTCTAAATTTAATATTAACAAAGATCCAAAAGAACTTTTAGATAAAACTGAAAAGAAAGAGCTTATATCAAGACTTGTTAACGACGAGAAAGAGAACTTAGAAAAAGGAGAGTTTTAATGCTCCTTAGAGAACTCTTTGAAGCAAAAGCTCGTAAAATAGTAGCAGTTATGCCAGGTGGTTTCCATCCATTTCATCCTGGACATAAAAGTTTATATGATTGGGCTGTTAAAACATTCGGTCAAAAGAATGTATATGTAGCAGCAACCAACGACACAACAGCAAGACCTTTTCCTTTTGAAGTTAAAAAGAAACTAGCAGCAATGGCTGGTGTTCCTGAAGGTAACTTTATGCAAGTTAAATCCCCATTTAATGCACAAAGTTATGCAGGATTAATAGATGATGATACAGCACTAGTATTTGTACGCAGCCAAAAAGATAAGAACGAACAGCCTTTGCCTGATCAAACTAAAAAGAATGGTGAACCAGGATACCTACGTACATACACAGGTAAGGATCTAAACACATCAGACGAAATGGGCTACATGGCTTACGGTCCTACAATTAACTTTGACTTTAGTGGTATGCAGATTAAGAGCGCAAGTGAGCTCAGAGCTACCTGGCCTGAAATGTCAGACGAAGATAAACTAAAAGCCGCTAAACTTATGTACGGTAATGGTGCAGAAGCAGCGGTACAATTATTAAATCAGGCATTAGGGAATAGAGAAGATACTTCTGTAGATGAAATATTTGGATTTGCAACTAGAACTCCAAAACGTGCAACTGTAAAAAAGAAACCAGAAAAATTTGAGCCTAGTGTGCAAGATAAAATTGCTGCTAGAAGAAAACTTGCAAAGAAAGTTGGAACAGCAAAAGCATTTAGTTCAGACGCAGACGAGATTATGAAACTTTTGAAGGACAAGTAACATGGATGAGCTAGAGTATATCAAAAAACTAGCAGGTGTTAATGAATTCAAAGGTTATACAGAATACAAGATAGACGAAAATCCTAGTATAACTGCTGCCGCGATCAAACAAAAAGAGCGTGAAATGGGCGTTAAGCCCGGAGATGAAGAGTGGTTCAAACTTTGGTTTGGAAAACCCTTTATGACGGGCGTGCCTAATTTCAGAGGACGCAAGAAAAAATGAAAATAACTGACTTGCTTGAAGATGGAAGAATTGTAAAAGGTGTTAACACTACAGTTGATGTAGGAGTTGGACAGATTCCTATTGAAGCAGGCAAGTTTGGATTCAAAGTAAGCAAGGATGGAGTTCCTCCTACACTAAGCAAAAAAGTCAAAGGTTCTAGCACTAACGTATTATTTAATCTGGGGCTGACAGAAGGCTACAAACTGGAACTAGAACGTGACAAAAAAATGCTTGTGTTGAACATAACAAATACAAAAACAGGCAGACGTACAGAAGTACGTGGTAAGCCGGACTACGAAAGTGGCGGCTACGATCCAACCGACGAATTACATCAATTATTAGACGCACTAGGTAAGAGTGTAGATATCTCTCAACTGATGAATGGAGAACCTGTAGGTATACGTCCCGATCATCCTGATGGAGAGAAAGCAAAAGCAGCAACACACAAAGCGTTTAGTGAAATGGAACTTGCATATATGGAGGGCGGTCATAGTTTAGACGACTTAGATAAGCCCACTCATAGTGCAGCAGCCATTGCAGCCAAACACGATGTAAGTCTTTCACATATCTTAAAACAACTTGAAAAAGGTATTGAAGCAGAATACGAACACACGTCAGATTTCAAAGTAGCAAAAGAAATAGCACTTGATCATCTAGCAGAAGATCCTGACTACTACTTTAAACTTGGGATACTAGAGCTATGAGATGGTTAGAAGTTACAGAAAAGTGGTCGCAAAAATATAAGCGTTCAATCAACTGTTCTAATCCAAAAGGGTTTAGTCAAAAAGCTCATTGTGCAGGACGTAAGAAAAACGAAGGCGCAGAAATAACTATGTGGACTAATCCCGAGTATCAAGGCGCAGACGTTGATGACAAATATTATAAAAAGCAACCAGTAAAAATAGTAGACGTATCTAAACTAACACCGTTTGAACCTGCAGACAAAATGGATCCCAAAGACAATCACGACAACATGATGAGGTTTGTCGACAAGATCAAAGCAGGTAAAAAAATTAAGCCTATTGTAATCGTGTCACACAAAGGTAAGTGGCTAATTGTTGATGGACATCATAGATACTTTGCACACCTAAAAGCAGGTGCAGATAAAATACGTGCAGTTATTGCTGATCCAAAGGATTTAACTTGGCGTAATGATGTTCCAGAAAGTGTAGAAGAAAACTTTGCTGACGGTAAGAAGAAAGGCAAAATATATAATGAAAGTACAGACCTAGATAGTCTTAGAAAATTTGTTAGGTCCCAACGAGAAGCACCTGATCAAGTTCTTTATCAAATGATGCTGGCTCCAGATACTTATGGACACGCAGCATCAAACTTTGTAAGAAGTTGGTATGAGAAAACAAAAGAAGAAAATGGTTTAAATGATGTAGATTCAGCGTTAGAAATAATGGTTGATAAACTTGGATTGAATGAAAACTTTGCTGACGGTAAGAAGAAAGGCAAAAGTCGTCCAGGGCGTGTAAAACGTGCTGGTGCTAGTTGTAACGGTAGTGTTACAGCATTACGTAAAAGAGCAAAAAACAGCTCAGGTGAAAAAGCGAGGATGTATCATTGGTGCGCAAACATGAAGAGTGGACGAAAGAAGAAGTAGAACACTACGTCAGAACAATAAAAGAACACGAAAAACGTCGAGCTAGTGCCAACGAACGGCAAGAATATTGGAAAAATTATTATAAAAATAAAAATACAGATCCTGAAACAGGATTTGATATGAATCAATTTTAAATGCAATATGTTAGATGGCCAAAAAATAATTTCGGAGACAACTTAAACGATATAATTTTTGATCGTTTAGGAGTAACGAACAAGATTGCATTTAAAAAGACAAACTTACAAAACCTTCCACCTAATACATACCTTGGATTAGGTACACTACTTACTAATAAACTTAGATCAAAAACAACTGTATGCGGTTCTGGTGTGGACGGTAACAGTGTTCCAAGCGTACCGCAAGATTATTTGTTTGTACGCGGTAAATTATCAGCTCAAAAACTTGGAATATCTCAGGATTATGCACTAGGCGACACAGCATATTTCTTAACTGAGTTTATTCAATCACTAGCAGCAGATAAAAAGACACGCAAAATAGGTGTAATACCTCATTGGCAAACTAATTATACTGGTGCTGATGCTATTCCGGTTACACTTCCTGTAGACGAATTTATATATCGTGTAAGCGAGTGCGAATATATACATGCCGAAGCAATGCATGGAGCAATATGCGCTGACATACTACGCATACCGTTTACTCCTGTAGTGTTAGGACGTAACTTTAACCATACAAAATGGTTAGACTGGGCAAGTGTACTAGAAATACCTTTAGAATTTAATTCACGTCATTGTTGTATGAGTAGTGATAAGAAACTTATTGAGACTTCAGAAAATATAATAAATACATTAACAAGATATTTTGGAAAAAAACATGAAAATGCATGAAATATTAAAAGAAATGAGCGCAAGTAATGTAGCATCAGTAGCAATGTCAGTTGGTCCTACACTAAGCAGACAAATGAAAAACCCAGACGGTACAGTGAAAAATGCACAAGATATCGATGCTAACTTACTGGGCAGTAAAAAGAAAGCAAAGAAGCGCAAAAAGGCATAAATACTGTATAATGCATTACACGGAGTAACTCATGAGAGAAAAAGAATTCAAAGAAGGTTTAGGTGATCTAGCTCATCGTGCAGAAATGGACCATGAAGTACAAATGGCCCGTGCAGACCTATATAAAATGGCAAAATATTCAATCAAACTACACGACATGTTAAAAAACATCAGCGAAGCAGAAGGTATTGAAGGTTGGGTAGCAGCAAAAATTACAAAAGCAGCAGACTATTTAGGTTCCGTGTATCATCACCTAGATTACGAACAAGCCAGCGCAAATGAAGATGCAGTAACAGAATCAAAAACTGAAGCAAGTTGCGGTTGCGATGCTAAAAGTTGTTCACATTGCGGTGGCAAACACACATTAGATGAAGTAGGTCAAAAGTGTGAGTGCTGTGGTAATATGATTAAGGAAGTTACTACCGAAGGTCGTATGAGTGATCAAATTATTGGTGATTCAGAAACAATGTCAAAAGAAGAATTTGCTAAAAAGTATGGCAAAGAGATGGCTGATGAATACTATGAATCAGTTAGTGAAGGTAAAAGCCCACATAAAAAAGGTACTAAGAAGTACAAAAAGCATATGGCAGCAATGCATGCCGGTATGGGCGAAAGTTTAGAGCAGCGCCTTGCTGCAAAACTCGAATCAAAAAAAAAGATAAGTGAACTACAAAAAACAGGTAGTGCTGGGCAGGCAAAGGGCAAAGATCCTATGCCAAAAACAAGCACTCCTAGTAGAAGTGGTGAACAAAAACATCCGTTAAAAGACAAACTTGTAGGTGAAAAGGCTCCTCCAGGTAGAGAGAAGCAAGTCAAAAAACTTAAAAAGAAATTTGACGATCCTGGTGCACCTTATGCTATTGCTTGGGCACAACACAACAAGCACGGCAAACCTAAAAAGAAAACTGAAACAACAATTACTCCAAAAGATATCACAGCAAAGAGTATTAGTGCAAAGAAAATACAACCTAAAAAATCTTCAAGCGGAGGCGGTGGTAGATAATGGATTTTAATGCACTCCAACATAAATTGTTTGCTCTTGATCCAACTGATCCAAGAGAAGATTTAAAAAAACTAGCGGCTCAAGCAGGACAAGTGCAAGAAAGTATGGTCCCTGCGGCAAATTACCTGCAAGAAAGTGTAGAGGTTCCTGAAGGAACATTGCAAATGGATCGAGATTACAGTGTTTCAGATTTTGCTAAACTTGCCGGAGTACAGATCGACGAAGCACCGCAAGGATTTATGTCTGGATTTAATCAATATAACAAAATAGACCCTTGGCTCGGCGGCGCAAGCGGTGGAAAGTCTGAGCCTGCACCAAAGACAAAAGCACCTGCGCCAACTGGAGAGAAACCAACACCTGCACCACAAGGAGGTCAAAAACCAACACCTGCACCTGCACCAAAGCCAACAAGTGATTGGCCTACTAGCAAAGAAGGACATACCCTTGCTGTAGGAGATTTAGTTACATACACTAATCAAAAAGGCCAACTACGGAAAGACGTACCAGTTGTTGCTCTACTAAAAGATAAAAAAGATGACAAGGGCCGGCCGCAAATACAACTTGAGTTACGTGGAGCAACTTATGCTATCAGTCGAGAACAAATTGCAGCAGTAAATGGTAAAAAATTTACACTTGTTGATGCAGAAGAAGGAAAAGGTAAAATAGAAGCACTTGAAGCAAGAGTTGCTTATTTAGAAAGTGTAATTAAAACTTTGTTAGAAGGCAAAAACGATGCTCCAATTAAGGCACGAGATCCTAATTGGCGCGATATGGAAGCAATACGCAAAAGTGGAGCCAGTGGCGCACACAAAGATAAGAAAAAAGATATGAAGGCTGGAAAAATGAAACACAAAGGAAAGCCATTCGAATCTATCAAGGACATGCTATACGCTAAATTGGCGGAGAAAAAATGAATTTAGTAGGATTATATCCTAAATTCACAGATGATCCTTACTTACGCACACCAATAGAACGACTTCAAGTAGAAACACTTCCTTTCAAAGACTTTGATAAGGATGGTTACGAAGTTCCTACTCCTTTAGAATATCTACATTACGAAGCAAACGGCGTAGAGCTTAACAGAGAAATACAATATCACGTTGCACCTGTACAAGAATGGTACACAGATGTTGAGCAAAGCGAACATGGGCTTGTATTAGACCATTGCATGCTATTAACTCGTTATGCATTTGCAGGTGAAGCAAGACAACAAATTGTAGAAGTTTCAAAAAATAGACCTATACTGCAAAAACTGTTAAATATCAAACCCAAGTGGGGAATTGATTTTAGTTTAGATTTTGTAACACACGATATTGTAATGGAAGTAATACACATTGAACAAGATTTTGATAATGTTGATGAAGCAGAGCAAGCAAAAGCAAAACTTGAATACCTTATTGAATCAACTGACTGGTTTGATGGTGCAATGCAACTTTATAAACGTAAACACGAATGGCAAAATCTTAGTTCAGACGATCACTCAGATTACAAAGCACAGTTTTTTGGCTGGCATCGTGCGTTTGACAATAAAAAAGTGTTTTCCACTTGACAATATCCCAAACATATCATATAATTATACTAACTTAAATGGAGGTTAGACCATGAGTAGCCGTACCTACGGACCAGAAGAAAGAGCAAAGCTCGAACGCCTTATCAAAGAAGGTATAACAGTACTGTGTGAGATTGAAGATCTCAATGCAGGACTAAAAGAAACAGTTAAGGCTGTTGCAGAAGAACTTGAAATTAAACCAAGTATCATCAACAAAGCAATTAAGGTTGGTAAAAATCGTGATTGGAGCAAGCATTACGATGATTTTGAAGATCTTGAAGGCTTAATTACGATTATGGGTTATGATAAGTAAAATCAAGGACTTTTGGTTACAAAGTTATAAAACAGACCGAACAGCATTTCTTTTTGAACTTATAAGTTTTATATTTACTGTGGGTGCTAGTTTAACACTAGCATTTACAGCAGACAATCCTGATATGCGCATTGTATATCCTGGGTTTTTTATAGGTTCACTAACAGGAGTATATGCTTACTATAGACGCACACTTGCTTGGCCTATGCTACTAACAGCATACTTTGCTTGTGTTAATGTATTTGGATTTGGAGTTGCAATGCAATGGTGGTAAAACCCTATCAATGGTTGGCTTGGCTCAGTACTGTATGCTTACTAACTGCCGCAACACTTGCTGCTTTTAATGTTTATCCAATTTATATATGGGCATTCATTATAAGCAATAGTTTGTGGATTTTAGTCGGTATACTTTGGAAAGAGAAAAGCCTAATTGTTATGAATGCCGGCCTTACGTTTATATACGTAGCAGGATTGTTAGTTTGAAAATATTAATTACAGGTGATAGTTTTGCCGCAAACTGGCCAAATGGAGACGGTTGGCCAAATATGCTTGCTAGACGTCACGATGTAACTAATCTAGCACAAGCAGGTGTTAGTGAATACAAAATATTACAACAAATTAAAAGAAGTAATTTAGAAAATTTCGATAAAATTATAATAAGTCATACAAGTCCTAGCCGTGTGCATACAAAAAAACACCCAATACATAAAAAAGGACTGCACAAAGATTGTGATTTAATTTATACAGACATTGTAAACAGAAACTATTGGTTTAATCCTGCACTACGAGCAGCCAGAGACTGGTTTAAATATCATTATGATGACGAATATCAAATTGATATGTATATTTTAATTCGAAAAGAAATACGAACATTGCTGTCAAGTCATAGTTGTTTAAATATAACACATACAGATATAAGTAACAAGTATACACTAGAACACAATGCTATTGACTTTTCTGGTGTATGGAGGCAACACAAAGGCAAAATAAATCATTATACACAAAAAGGCAACGAAATTGTTTTCAAAAACATACTTGACATTATTGAACTTTGAAAATATAATAAAATTAACGCCAAAATGGCATGTAGATGGTCCGTTGGCCAGTAAGCAACGAGGAGAAAAAATTGAGTTACGTAGACGCTTTCTTTGATCGCGATTCCGATATTATTCGTGTAGTAGAACGCCGCGATGGCAAAAGACACTACCACGAATATCCTGCAAAATATACATTTTATTACAAAGACCCTAAGGGCAAGTACAAAAGTGTGTACGGAGACCCACTAAGTCGTGTACTTTGTAAAAACACAAAAGACTTTCGCAAAGAGGTTGCCATTAACAAAGGCAAAGATTTGTTCGAAAGCGACATTAATCCAATCTTCCAATGTTTAAGTGAAAACTATTTGAACCAAGACGCACCTAAACTAAACATTGCGTTTTGGGATATTGAGACAGACTTTGATCCGGAGCGAGGATTCGCACCAGTTGAAGATCCGTTTATGCCAATCACTGCTATCACTGTATGCTTACAGTGGCTTAATGCACTTATCACTCTTGCTGTTCCGCCAAAAGGATTACCTCTTGAAGATGCACAAAAAATGTGCAAGGAGCGTTGGGGCGATGATGTAATTCTGTTTGATAACGATGCAGACGGCAACGGTGAACGGCAAATGCTGCTTACGTTCTTAGACTTATTAGAAGATGCAGATGTACAGAGCGGTTGGAACTCAGAAGGTTACGATGTTCCGTATACTGTAAATCGTATTCAACGTGTATTAAGCAAAGATGATTGCCGTCGTTTTTGCTTATGGGGGCAGATGCCTAAGAAAAGGGAGTATGAGAAGTTTGGAAAAACGTCCGAGACTTATGATTTCGTTGGAAGAGTTCATCTCGACAGTCTTGAACTTTATAGAAAATATACCTACGAAGAAAGACACACATACAGACTTGATGCAATCGGCGAACTTGAAGTCGGAGAACGCAAAACAGTCTACGAAGGAACATTAGATCAACTTTACAACAACGACTTTGAAACATTTATTGAGTATAACAGACAAGACGTTGCACTACTTGACAAATTAGACAAGAAACTAAGATTTATTGACTTGTCAAACGAACTTGCACACGCAAACACAGTTCTTCTACAAACAACAATGGGTGCTGTTGCTGTTACAGAGCAAGCAATTATTAACGAAGCACATCACAGAGGATTGCAAGTTCCAAACAGACCAAAGCGTGATGATGAAAACACACAAGCCGCAGGTGCTTATGTTGCGTTTCCTAAGAAGGGTGTTCACAAGTGGATTGGTTCGATGGATTTGAACTCACTATATCCATCTGTAATTCGTGCGCTGAACATGGCTCCGGAAACTATTGTAGGGCAAATACGTCCTGAGATTAGCGAAGCCCGTGTACACGAAGACATGAATTTGAAAAAGAAATCTTTCGCAGGTAGTTGGGAAGGACGCTTCAGCACAGAAGAATACGAAGCAGTTATGGAGAAGCGCAAAGACGTTGCACTAACTGTAGATTTTGAGAATGGACAAACCGAAGTGTTCAGCGGAGCAGAATTATATAAACTTATTTTTGATAGCAGTATGCCTTGGATGCTAAGTTCAAACGGTACTATTTTTACTACAGAGTTTGAAGGAGTTATCCCAGGTATTTTGAAGAGGTGGTATGCAGAACGAAAAGACTTACAGAAAATGCTTAAAAAGGCAAAAGATGCAGGCAATGATGCTGAGATTGCATTTTGGGACAAGCGGCAACTTGTTAAAAAAATTAATCTTAACTCTCTTTACGGGGCCATTCTTAATCCTGGCTGTAGATTTTTTGACAAAAGGATAGGACAGTCTACTACACTAACAGGTCGTACTATCGTTAAGCACATGAGTGCAGAAGTTAACAAAGTTATTACGGGCGAGTATGATCATGTAGGTAAAAGTGTTATCTATGGTGATACTGACTCTGTTTACTTTAGTGCATATCCTGTTCTAAAAGATGAAATTCAAGCAGGAACTATTCCTTGGACGAAAGAGAGTGTGATTACACTATATGATCAAGTTGCAGACGAAGCAAACAGTACATTTATAGACTTTATGGGCAAGGCATTTCATTGTCCAAAAAGCCGTGCAGACGTTATTGCCGCAGGTAGAGAAATTGTTGCAGAAAGCGGATTGTATATTACTAAGAAGCGTTATGCGGCATTAGTGTATGACACAGAAGGTTTTCGTTCAGACGTAGATGGCAAGCCAGGCAAGGTTAAGGCTATGGGCTTAGACCTGAGACGTTCAGATACTCCTGTGTTTATGCAAGAGTTTCTAAGTGAAATCTTGCTTATGGTGTTGCAAGACAAATCGCAAGAAGAAATACTACAACGTATTACTGAATTCCGCAAAGAGTTTGAACAACGTCCGGGCTACGAAAAAGGTTCGCCTAAACGTGCAAACAAAATTGGACACTATCAGCGTCTTGAACAGAAACAAGGCAAAGCAAACATGCCCGGACACGTTCGTGCTTCAATCAACTGGAACACACTCAAGCGTATGAATGGCGACAAGTATTCGCAAGAGATTGTAGACGGTATGAAAGTTATTGTTTGCAAACTAAAACCAAACCCATTAGGATTTACTAGTGTTGCATATCCTACAGATGAATTACGTTTGCCAGAATGGTTTAAGGAACTTCCATTTGATGATGCAGCAATGGCGGAAACAATTATTGACAACAAACTAGATAATTTGATCGGTGTGCTAGATTATCCGTTAGAAGATACTAAACAGCACAATACATTTAATAGTTTGTTCGACTTTGGATGATAATTTGAGAACGAGGAGAATTAATCGATAAATCAATAAAATCGCTTAAGAAGTCAAAATGCGAACAGAGATCTTCAAAAAGTTCTCCTGTGACTTGGCTATAAGAAGTTTTTCCTATATTTTGAAAGTAGTTTCGTTTTAAACCTCGCCTGCTTCCATATGTTGGAAATACCCCTGTAACAAAAAGACATGTATCGCCTAGTTCTTTTGCATTTCTTCTTGTTTGTGCTTGTAATAGTGACTCAGCAAAAGACTCTTTAGGTTCCCAATTAGGTCTGTCTATATGAATTGCTAAGAGCGCAACGATGTAATGCTCAAGATGTACTGGTAATTGATAACCCGTTTCTTCTTGAGTCTCACGAACAACACCGAAAAAAGCGTGAGTGTATGCATCGTCCATAATAATATTTATCGGTTGACAAATTTTTCTAAATATTGTATACTTAAAATACGGAGACTTATATGAACAAGAAAGAAGCCATACAAGAAATGATAGATGGACAAAGAAAGTTCATGCAAGATGTAAATCAAAATGGCTATGAAGAAAAACGCTATTGGTTTGAACAAGAAGATTATCGTAACAAACAGGCAGAACTAGCCAAAGTTATACAAAACGAAGCCCATAGAGAAAATTGGGAGGGATACAAAGATGCCCTCAAAGTAGACATAGGAAATATTGAATGAAAGTAGGATTTACTTGTTCGACATTTGATTTATTACACGCTGGTCACGTACAAATGCTACGTGAAGCAAAAGAACAGTGTGACTATCTTATAGTTGGATTGCAAATTGATCCTAGTTTGGATCGACCTAAGAAGAATGCCCCGATACAGACTGTTGTAGAAAGGTATACTCAGTTAAAAGCAGTAAGTTACGTAGATGAAATTATTCCATACATCACCGAGAACGATTTAGAAGATATTCTAAGAATGTATCATATTGATGTTAGAATACTAGGTGAGGAATATAGAGACAAAGACTTCACCGGTAGAGACACATGTCGAAGAAGAGAAATCGACTTGTATTTTAACAAACGAGATCATCGCTTTTCATCAAGTGATTTGAGAAAACGAGTAGCAAAAGTAGAACGCGATGGACCGATTAATTCAACACCAGAGTCAAATTAATAAGAGAGGACGAAATGGGACAACTACCTGAAGGAAGAAAAGCACTAACAGACGGTGATATGGTTATACTGTTGCATAACATGGCCCGAGATGCAGAAAAGGCTAAAAACGAATACCTTGGTTCTGAACTAAGAGAAACAGCAGACCGTTTTTCAGAACTTGTAAAAGCAGCAAGTATTGCACAGCATAAGGCACAGCAAGGATGAAAAGAGTACTTTGGGACCTATTATGGATTGCAATAGCAGTTGTTATTGGATACCAAATTGGTTTAGCCGAACATCCGTATACCAAATGTGTAGACAAAGGATTCACTAATCCTGTTGATATCGGTGAATGTATTTGGTTGTTACAAAATCAAGCGAGTTTAAGATAATGTGGGTTTTGTTTGTTTTAAGTTTTGTAATTGGGCAAGAAGAAATAAAAGTAACCTTTTACGACGAATACAAAACCAGTAACGACTGCTATATTGAACAAGCAGTATTAGAAGCCAACTTTACGCAAGGTGAGGTTGCACTATGCATAGAGAAAAAACCGAATGAATGATTTTAATTTATGGGATCTCAAGCGTCTTCAAGAAGAAATTGAAGATTTAAAAAATCTATTAGAGATGTTAACTAAAAAAGTAGAAAGGCTAGAGTCGCATATTACAGATGACGGGAAATAAGTTTATATTTGATGTAGACGGAACTTTGACACCAAGCCGGCAATCTATTGACCAAGAATTTGCCTCTTGGTTCGGACAGTTTTGTCAAAGCAATCATGTATACTTAGTTACTGGAAGTGATTATCCCAAAACACTCGAGCAAATCGGTCAAGATCTGTGTAATAGTGTAAAAAGAATCTACAACTGTAACGGAAATGATGTTTGGGAAAAAGGTGTAAACATCCACTCAAATAAATGGATACTTCCTCTTCCTGCACACGAGTGGCTAGATGAACAACTATCACAAAGTGAATTTCCATTACGAACAGGTTTGCATTTTGAAAATCGACCTGGTATGGTTAATTTTAGCATTGTAGGTAGAAACGCAACTAGAAAACAACGTGCCCAGTATGTAGAATGGGACAAAAAGACAAACGAACGTGATAATATTGCAGAATGGTTTAATAAACTGTTTCCTGAATTAGAAGCCCGTCCGGGTGGTGAAACAGGAATTGATATCGGACCTTGTGGATTAAATAAATCTCAAATAATAAAAGATTTTGATATTGAAGACAAAATTTATTTTTTCGGTGATAGACAAGACCCTGCAGGAAATGATTATCCACTAGCAGAAGCAAATAAAACTGGCAGAAACTTTCATGTTACAGGCTGGACTCAAACAAAAGAATATTTGCAATGGTTACAAGAAATGGGAGATGCACTATGAAAATCATGCTAACAGGACATAGAGGATTTATAGGCAGTTATTTGCTAAGGCGGCTTACTAAAAAACATAGTGTAGTTGGTTTTGATTTACAAGACGGTTGGGATCGAGACGGGTTAAATAACACTCAAGATTTACTTACATGTGACTTACCAGAAGAATTTGATTTAATTATACATCTAGCAGGTAAAAGTGGTGTAAGAGAATCTATAAAAGACCCTGCAGGCTATTGGCGCAATAATGTAGAAGTTACAAAACGTTTATTATCAAGATACGAAGGTACACGTATGCTTATTGCTAGTTCAAGTTCAGCATACGAACCACATCTTAATCCATACGCTGCCAGTAAGTATATCATGGAGGAAGCAGCCACTTGTTATCCTAATACCCTTTGTATGCGGTTCCATACCGTTTATTCAAGTACTCCTCGCAAAGGTATGTTTATGCAAAAACTACAAGATGGAGAACTAGAGTACGTTACAAATCATTATAGAGATTTTATACATGTAGAAGATCTCTGTGATGCTATCGAGCTGTGTATGAAAAGTAAGTACACAGGAGACATTGATATTGGTACCGGTACGCCTGTACGTATACAAGATTTTGCACCTGATCTACCTGTTAGATTAACAACTCCAAACGAGCGTAATTGGACTTGTGCAAATATGGAAAAAATTCGTAGCCTCGGATTTAAACCTAAATACTCAGTAGAAAATTTCTTGACAAACAAAGATTTAGGCAATATAATAAAATTTACAAATGGAGAAACAGTCACATGAAAGACATTTTACAAGATATCGTTGCTCACACACATTCACTAGGTTTTCTTAGTCTAGTAAAAGTAAGCAACGACGAAAGCACACAGATTGATGCTATGGCAGAAGATCGTAGCGTTATTTTAAGTGCATCAACACACTCACCTGTTGCAGAGTTCAAAGGCACGTTTGGTATGCCTAACTTAGACAAGTTAGCATTGCATTTGAAAAATCCGGAGTATCAAAAAGATGCAAAGATTCAAGTCGTTGAAGCAGAACGTAATGGCGAAACTGTACCAACGCACATTCACTTTGAAAACGATGCAGGAGACTTCCAAAATGATTATCGCTTTATGAACAAAGCAATCATTGAAGAAAAACTTAAAACTGTTAAGTTTAAGGGTGCAGGCTGGAATGTAACATTTAAGCCAAGCATTGGTGCTATTGGACGTTTAAAACTACAAGCGGCTGCACACGCCGAAGAGCCGACATTCAACGTATCAACAAAAGACACCGGCGGAGTAACTGACTTAGTGTTCAGTTTTGGTGATGCAAGTACACACGCAGGTTCGTTTGTTTTTGAAACCGGTGTTGAAGGTTCACTTACACATACTTGGAGTTGGCCTATTGCACAAGTGCAAGCAATTCTAGGACTTAACGGTGACATTACTATGAGCATTTCTGATCAAGGTGCAATGCAAATTACTGTTGATTCAGGACTAACCAAATACGACTATATTCTTCCAGCACAGAGTAAGTAATGAACAGAGATTTAACTGCAACACAAAATGACTATGCTGTTTTTCTTCCAGCGTTAAGTGGCTTCTATGCCACTTACGTTGGTAAACAGCGTCATGATGAATACGTAGACAAAAATCGTATTCCAAGCAATTTTGCTAATGGTGTTGAGAGTTTAAACTATCTTAATGCACAAGAAGGTGCATTTACTTACAAATGGACTCTATACTCTGCAGGACATGCTGACTTAGACACAACTAAGTTTGTTCCAAAAGAAGATATGGTACGTAATAGAGATAGAGAGAACACTTGGCTACTAGGCGACTCAGGCGGCTTCCAAATTGGTAAGGGTGTTTGGGAAGGTGATTGGAAAGATCCTAACTGTCCAAAAGCACAAAAGAAACGTGATGGTGTGTTGCGTTGGATGGATGCTTACATGGACTACGGAATGATACTTGATATTCCTGCTTGGGTGGCACGTTCACCCAAAGGTGCAGAAGCAACTGGTATTTCAACTTATCAAGAAGCAGTTGATGCAACACGTATAAACAACGAATACTTTATGAAACATCGTACTGGGGCTTGTAAGTTCTTAAACGTACTACAAGGAGAAAACCATCCAGAAGCAGATGACTGGTACGAACAAATGAAAGACTTTTGTGACCCTGCAAAATATCCAGATACACACTTTAATGGATGGTCAATGGGTGGACAAAACATGTGTGACCTGGAACTTGCACTAAGACGTATTGTTACACTACACTACGACGGCTTGCTACAAAAAGGTGTACACGATGTAATGCACTTCCTAGGTACTTCAAAACTAGAATGGGCATTACTACTAACAGATATTCAACGTGCTGTGAGAAAGTATTACAATGAAAACTTTACTATTACTTTTGATTGTGCTAGTCCTTTTCTCGCAACCGCAAACGGACAAATATACATTCAAAATGAAACAGAGGATAGGTCGAAATGGACATATCGAATGGTACCGTCGGTTGACGATAAAAAATATGCTACAGACAACCGCTTGTTTAGAGACGCTGTTATATCAGATGGGGTATTTAAAAACTTTGAAGACAGTCCAGTCACTGCTGAACTCAAAGTATCAGACGTTTGCACTTATGCTCCAGGAGACCTAAATAAAATAGGCAAAGAAGGCAAAACGTCTTGGGATAGTTTTTCATATGCTATCCAAATGGGGCATAATGTTTGGAGTCACATAAATGCAGTACAAGAAGCAAATAGACAATACGACAACGGAATCATTCCGCGCATGCTTGTTCAAGAGCAATTTGACAGGGTATTTTTTAGAGATGTTGTGGAAGCAATTTTCTCAAAGACTACACTAGAAGATTCGTTACAAGTTATTGAAGACAATGAAAAGTTTTTTATGACTATACGTGGTACACGAGGGTACACTGGTAAAAAAATTATTAGTGCAAGACCTAAGTTTGCTGAATTATTTGATGTAGAAGATTCAGAAGATGAAGATCTACACGAAGACGGTGTCTTTTCAGAGGCAGAAGAACATAAACTTGAGGAATTAGAAGATGAGCAATTTCACGGAGCGTCACAATAAAATTGCAGTTTACTTGCAAGAACTTTATCGAAAGCATAGAGCTCTTGACGATGAAATAAAATTAATGTATAATAAATTTGAAAGTGATCAGAAAGTGAATATTCTTAAAACTAAGAAACTTTGGTTAAAAGACGAGATACATAGACTAGAAACAGAATTGAAGGCACTAGGATGAAGCGAGATTACGCAGAAGGCAGTTTAGATACACCTACAATGTTTACAGGTGTAGAAGTTGAAAAAACACCTGCATATGGGTTACAAACATTGTTTATAGACGGTATTCAAGATACTGATATTATATTGCATTGGTATAACAAACACAACTGTAAACACATTTTCTTTGGTGCTAACCACAGTTTTAATCCAGGTACAAACTTTCCAGAAGATGGTGATGAGTGGGCATTATGGGAAGATATGATTAAGGAGTTTCTGGCTGAAGGATATCTTTGTTCACTTGACATTCCTATTGCACTTGCTGAAGCATTTTTAGAAAGCGGTTTAACCGAATATGATAATTTTATCCCACAACTTCGCGTTCCGGTGCCTTACGTGAAACAGTGGAACTACAACACTATGTTGAAGATTGACGACAAAGACTTTAAGGCATCTAACCCTGGCGTTTGGTGCCATAGTTTGCACGATCTGTTAGATAGAGAAAAATTTACAGATTGGACAAAATATGGCCTTGACAAAGTTATAAAATGAGTTTATAATGAATGAACAAAATGAACGTTATCACGACTACATGTTACGTAGAATGAGAGAAGAAGACCATAAAATGTATATGGAAAACAAAGTACAAAGAAGTATATGGGTTACCTTTAAGAAAGAAGGTATTCATAAATATCCCGCAGCACTTGACGACCCTAAACTAGCAACAGGAGATTGGGATGATGTATCGTTTCTTGGCTATCCTCATCGTCATATTTTCCACTTCCGGGTGCGTATCCAGGTGCAACACAACGATAGAGACATCGAATTCATCCAGTTCAAACGCTGGCTCGAACGGCTCTATTCTGGAACAAATGATGGAGAAAATTCGTCCAGTGACGAAGTGCTCCTTCTAGATTACAAATCGTGTGAAATGATTGCAGACGATTTGTATGAAAAGATTTCTGCAAAGTACCCCGGCCGCTTTGTTGAAATTGAAGTCTCCGAAGACGGAGAAAATGGCTGTAACATCTTTTATCCAAAACCATCATAATAAGAGGTAAATTAAAATGGCAGTTGAATTTAATCGTGCTGCGTATCAAAAAGTGTTCAATGATCTTGATGCGTATCTTGATTATTGTCGTTTCGAAGGTAAGGTCTTTGACGAAAAGGCCTTGTACAATAACAAAGACGCTAACTGGCAGGCCTACCAGAAGTATCAAGGTTGGCTTCGAGCAAAAACTCGGAATGCTGCTCGAAAAGCAAATAATCGGAGGAATTAATGACTATCTATGTTGTAGATATTGAAGCAGTAGACACACGTTACACTAAACAATGGAAGGACTTTCTTCCAAAGCAACTGCTAAGATCTACAAACGAAGAAGTCGTTGTAATTAGTGGTGGGGAAACGCCTCAGGCTACTACGCCTGGGGCTTTCCTAAACTTTGGCGGTACTAATGTGTACAAGTCAAAACAACTCGAGCAGATAGGAGAAATGTTCTGTGAAGGGAAAGTTAAGACTGGCGACTATTTTTTGTATACCGATGCCTGGAATCCTACAGTTATACAACTACGCTACATGGCAGAGTTACTGGGTGTTAGCATTCGCATTGGTGGCCTCTGGCATGCTGGTAGTTATGACCCACAAGATTTCTTGGGAAGATTAATAGGTGACAAACCTTGGGTAAGACATGCTGAAAAGAGCATGTATTACACATACGATGATAACTTCTTTGCTACAGATTTTCATATTGAGATGTTTGTGCGTACATTGTTTGGACTTGATAATCCTTGGGAAGAAGATGATGTAGCAGAAGCACTTGCTGGCGAGTGTGATAAGATTAAACGTGTTGGCTGGCCTATGGAGTATTTAAAAAATACTCTAGATAGTTACAAAGGCATGGAAAAGCGTAACCTTATACTTTTCCCGCATCGTATTGCTCCTGAGAAACAAGTTGAAATATTCCGTGATCTAGCAGAACAACTTCCTGAATATGAGTTTGTTGTATGTCAGGAACGCTCTCTTAGTAAAAACGAATATCATAACTTGCTAGGTGAAGCAAAACTAGTGTTTAGTGCTAACCTACAAGAGACACTTGGTATTAGTTGGTATGAAGGCGCACTTGTAAATGCTATTCCTATGGTGCCAGACAGACTAAGTTATAGTGAAATGGCGCTGCCTGAATTTAAATATCCAAGTGCATGGACTGAAGATTACTTTGCTTATAGAAAGTATAGAGGTTTGATAGTTGACAAGATTCGAGATTATGTAGAAAACTATGAAGACTATCTTGTAAGTTTAGACAAACAACGTACTAAACTAAACAAAGAGTTTTTTAGCGGAGCAGCCTTGTATGACACAATCAAAGAACGATAGTACTATTACTATCACCGGTCTTAATCCAACTGACGATGTTCATCTCACTATCGAAGATGAAACTGTCTACGATTTAGATACGTATAACAGTAGT
>Ga0255759_10000451_pt1 | contig 37275 bp, 28 predicted proteins | sample 101ome_20_FD_179959 | JGI IMG/M metagenome (GOLD analysis project Ga0255759, IMG submission 179959) | Coastal salt marsh microbial communities from the Groves Creek Marsh, Skidaway Island, Georgia - 101404AT metaG (version 2) | ecosystem: Environmental > Aquatic > Marine > Intertidal zone >... | reverse complement strand
GATATTTGTCCATTAGTTCTTCATTTGCTTCTGCGGCAGATTCTACCATCTGCTCTCTCAAATCTTGGCAAGTAGCAAGAAGCTCTTCTGGGATATCTCTTGCTTCAAAAGTTAAACCTTGATCATCCTCATTCCAATAAATAGCCTGCATCCTTATGAGATCGACTACTCCTTTAAATTCTTCCTCTGCACCAATGTTATATTGCATTGGTACAACGTTTGCCTTTAATCGGTCTTTAATTTGCCCAACTACTCGAGAGAAATCAGCACCTGCTCTGTCCATTTTATTAACAAAGACAATTCTTGGTACTTTATATCTATTAGCCTGACGCCAAACTGTTTCTGATTGAGGCTCTACTCCAGATGTTCCACAAAAAACTACAACTGCCCCATCAAGCACCCTTAAAGAACGCTCAACCTCAATAGTAAAGTCAACGTGGCCTGGAGTATCAATGATATTGACCCTATGTTGGGGATATTGCTGCTCCATTCCGCTCCAAAAACACGTGGTTGCAGCAGAAGTAATAGTGATGCCTCGCTCTTGTTCCTGCTCCATCCAGTCCATCACAGCAGCACCATCATGCACCTCACCAATTTTATGAGATAAACCTGTATAAAATAAGACTCTCTCAGTAGTGGTAGTTTTTCCTGCATCAACGTGTGCACAAATACCAATATTTCTATATTTATTTAATTCAGTTTCTCTAGGCATAGCAGTTTATAAAATAAAATTAAAATCTGAAGTGAGAAAATGCTTTATTAGCTTCAGCCATTTTATGAACATCTTCTCTCTTTTTGATGGCAGATCCTCTTCCTTCTGAGGCATCTGAAAGCTCGCCAGCAAGCCTCAATGGCATTGATTTTTCTGATCTATTTCTTGCTGCATCTACAAGCCATCTCATTGCTAAAGCCTGTCTTCTTGCAGGCCTTACTTCAACAGGTACTTGATACGTAGCCCCACCCACTCTTCTAGATTTAACTTCAACAACGGGACCAACTGCATCTAAAGCTTTTTTGAAAATTTCTACAGGATCTGATTTCATTTTTTGGTCAATGGTATCAAAAGCTCCATACACAATACCTTCAGCAACAGATTTTTTTCCATCTTTCATGATGTGATTCATGAACTTTGCAACAATCACATCTTTAAATTTAGGATCAGGTAATACTTTTCTTTTTTCAGGACTTCTTCTTCTTGGCATTATTTTTTACCTTTTTTAGCACCGTACTTTGATCGCCTTTGCTTTCTATTAGCAACACCAGAAGTATCCAAAGCACCTCTTACTGTATGGTATCGAACACCCGGAAGATCTTTAACTCTCCCACCTCTTATTAAAACCACTGAGTGCTCTTGAAGGTTATGACCTTCTCCACCAATGTAGGAGGTAACTTCGAAACCTGAAGTAAGTCTAACCCTACAGACCTTTCTTAAAGCAGAATTTGGTTTCTTAGGGGTAGTAGTATAAACACGTGTGCAAACTCCTCTTTTTTGAGGAGAATTCACCAATGCAGGTACATCAGTTTTTCTAGATTTTGGTTTTCTAGGTTTTCTAATTAATTGATTAACTGTAGCCATACTATTTTGTAGCCGCGATTGTATATAGGTGTTGTATATTGGTCAACATTATTCTTCAGATTCCTGTAATTCTTGTCTAAGCGCAGCTTCAATTTCATCCGCACTCAACATGGAGTCATCAAATCCAGCTGCCCTTTGTTCTTTCATCTTGTCATGGTATTCAAGACCAGTTCCTGCAGGAATCAATCTTCCAACCACTACGTTTTCTTTCAAGCCACGAAGCTGATCAACCTTTCCTGTTACTGAGGCTTCTGTTAAAACCCTAGTTGTTTCTTGGAAAGATGCTGCTGAAATAAAGGAGTTGGTTGCCAGCGAAGCCTTGGTGATACCCAATAAAACTCTTTCAAAAGTTGCAGGGCTTTTTCCCTCTGCTTCTGCTTTAGCATTCTCATCGACAAGATCAGCGTATTCGACTTGATCTCCTTGAATAAACTTTGTATCTCCTCCATCAAGGATCAGAGCCTTTCTGAGCATCTGTCTTAGAATGGTTTCAATATGTTTATCATTGATTGAAACACCTTGAAGCCTGTAAACATCCTGGATTTCATTGACTATAAAATTAGTTAATTCAGGAATACCACGAAGCCTAAGAATGTCATGAGGACTTAGCGGACCATCAGATATAATGTCTCCTTTCTGTACTGATTCCCCTTCGAAAACAGTAAGAGTTCGATGCTTAGGGATCAACATCTCAATATTCTGAGATTTTTTAGTAGCCCCCTCAGGAGTAATAACAAGCCTAACTTTACCTTTAGTTTCTTTTCCAAAAGAAATAATGCCTGTTGCTTCTGCTAAGACAGCCGCATCTTTTGGTTTTCTTGCTTCAAACAAATCAGCAACCCTTGGAAGACCACCAGTGATATCTTTAGTCTTTGATCCCTCTAAAGGAATTCTGGCTAAAACCTCACCAGCAGTAATTTTTGAACCATCTGTGATGTTAACAAGTGCTTTAGCAGGTATGGAATATACTGCCTGAGTCTTCTTATCTCCTACAGTAACTGGCTTACCCTTTCCATCAACAATTGAAAGAGATGGAACCAGGTCCTTTCCTGCAGAAGGTCTTTCAGAAGCGTCAATGACTTCAATACTGCTTAAACCGGTTAACTCATCTGTTTTTGATCTTACAGTTACTCCATCAACAACATCCGAAAAAGCAATTTTTCCATCCACTTCAGAAATGATTGGTCTTGTGTAAGGATCCCAAGAGGCAATTCGTTGGTCTACTTCAACTGAAGCATCGTTGCCAACATAAAGAGTAGATCCATACGGAATTTTATGTTTTTCAACAAGTCTGCCTTGGTCATCATGAAGATGCACTAAAGTATTTCTTGAAACAACTACTTCCAATTTATCTTTATTAGTTACGGTCCTCATGTCTTCTGAGAATTCTACTTTTCCAGCATTACTCACAACAACAGAATTATCTTCAGATGAGCTGGAAGCTGCTCCTCCAATGTGGAAGGTTCTCATGGTAAGCTGAGTTCCAGGTTCACCAATTGATTGAGCTGCTACCACACCAACTGCTTCACCCTTATGAACTTGATGACCACGAGCAAGATCTCTTCCATAACATTTTGAACAAACTCCATATGCAGCATCACACGTCATAGGAGATCTAACTTCCAATTCAGAAATATTGAGATCTTCAACTATTCCTATCGAGTCTTCATCGACCATATGACCAGCTGGGAGGACTGTTTCTCCGTCAGCATTCTTAAGATCATTTGAAAGCACGCGTCCCAAAATTCTTTCTGTTAGGGGTTGGATAATCTCGCCTCCCTCTATAATAGAGGTTACTGAAATATGATTATCTGTTCCACAATCTTCCTCCACGACCACACTATCCATAGCAACATCACAAAGCCTTCTAGTTAAATAGCCTGAGTTTGCAGTTTTAAGAGCTGTATCAGCTAATCCCTTCCTAGCACCATGTGTAGAAATGAAGTACTGCAATACAGACAACCCCTCTCTGAAATTTGCTGTAATAGGTGTCTCAATAATGGATCCATCTGGTTTAGACATAAGGCCTCTCATTCCAGATAACTGTCTGATTTGAGCAGGAGATCCTCTAGCGCCAGAGTCAGCATAAATAAATACAGAATTAAATGAAGGTTGTTCAACTTCATTTCCATCTTTATCAGAAACCATATCAACAGAAATTTTATTCATCATGGCTTTTGCAACTTTTTCATTTGCTCTAGACCATATATCCACTACCTTGTTATACCTTTCACCCTGGGTTACAAGACCAGTAGAGAACTGAGATTCAATTTGTTTCACTTCTTTTTCAGCGGCCTCAATAATCGAGTGTTTTTCTTCTGGAATAACAAAATCGTCCACACCGATTGAGGAACCTGATCTTGTTGAAAAATCAAAACCCAAGTACATCAACTGATCTGCAAAGATGACAGTTTTCTTTAAGCCTGCCTTTCTATAGGAAAGGTCTATTAGATTGGTAATAGCTTTTTTATCAAGTACTTTATTAACATTATCAAAACCTACCTCTGCTGGAGTGATTCTCCAAACAAGAACCCTTCCTACAGTTGTGTCTTCAATAAAGCTGCCTTTATCTGCATTAATAATACGGACTTTTATTGCTGCTTGAAGGTCAACTGTTTCAGTTTCATAAGCTCTTAAGACCTCATCTGGGTTTGAGAATACTCTTCCTTCCCCTTTGGCATTTAATCTATCTCTAGTCATGTAGTAAAGACCAAGAACAACGTCCTGTGAGGGGTTAATAATTGGAGCTCCATTTGCAGGAGATAAAATATTGTTTGTAGACATCATTAGAGCTCTTGCTTCAAGTTGAGCTTCTATAGTTAGAGGAACATGCACTGCCATTTGGTCACCATCAAAGTCAGCGTTATAGGCAACACACACCAAGGGATGCAACTGTATAGCCTTACCTTCTATTAGAATTGGTTCAAATGCCTGAATGCCAAGCCTGTGAAGAGTTGGAGCTCTATTTAATAATACAGGATGCTCTCTAATCACTTCATCTAATACTTCCCAAACTTCAGGGGTTTCTCTTTCAACAAGTTTTTTAGCTGCCTTAATAGTTGTGGCAAGCTCCAGTTGTTCAAGTCTTCCATACACAAATGGCTTGAATAGTTCTAAAGCCATCTTTTTAGGAAGACCGCATTGATGAAGCTTTAAATTTGGGCCAGCAACAATTACTGAACGACCTGAGTAGTCAACTCTTTTACCTAGAAGGTTTTGTCTGAATCTACCTGCCTTACCTTTGATCATATCAGCTAAAGATTTGAGAGGACGTTTGTTAGTACCAGTGATAACTCTTCCTCTTCGACCATTATCTAGCAGAGCGTCAACACTCTCTTGAAGCATTCTTTTTTCATTTCTTACAATTATTTCTGGAGCACTAAGCTCAAGAAGTCTTTTCAATCTATTGTTTCTATTGATTACCCTTCTATAAAGATCGTTAAGATCAGAAGTAGCAAACCTGCCGCCTTCTAGGGGAACCAATGGGCGCAAGTCTGGTGGTAAAACTGGAAGCACATTCATAATCATCCATTCGGGCTTGTTGCCTGAATCTTTAAATGCTTCTAATAACTTCAACCTCTTAGAGAGTTTTTTGAGTTTTGTCTCTGAGTTAGTTTCAGGAACTTGCTCTCTGATCACTCTGATTTCTTCATCCAGATCAATCTCAGTCAAGAGTTTTTGAACAGCTTCTGCTCCCATTTCAGCAGTAAACTCATCTCCAAATTGATCGAAAGCATCTATATATTCTTCCTCAGTAAGGATTTGACATCTTTCTAAATCAGTAAGACCAGGATCAGTAACAATATAACTTTCAAAATATAGGACCCTTTCAATTTCTCTTAAGGTAAGATCTAAAAGTAACCCTATCCTAGATGGCAATGATTTTAAAAACCAAATATGTGCCACTGGTGCAGCCAACTCAATGTGGCCCATTCTCTCTCTTCTAACCTTAGCAAGAGTTACTTCTACCCCACATTTCTCACAAACGACCCCTCTGTGCTTCATGCGCTTATACTTTCCACATACACACTCATAATCTTTAACAGGTCCAAAGATCTTTGCACAGAAAAGCCCATCTCTTTCAGGCTTGAATGTTCTGTAATTAATGGTTTCTGGTTTTTTTACTTCACCAAAAGACCAGGACCTAACCATTTGAGGTGATGCCAAGCCTGCAGATATAGTGGAAAAGTCATCCTTGTTGGATTTCAATGAATAAACTAAGTCTTTCAATTAAGGCTCCTAATTTTCTTTATTTAAGTCGATGTTAATACCAAGTGATTTAATCTCCTTGCTTAGGACATTAAATGACTCGGGTACGCTTGCGTCCATGGCAAAATTACCATCGACAATATTTTTATACATGCTAGTTCTTCCAGGCACGTCATCAGATTTAACAGTAAGCATTTCCTGCAATGTATATGCTGCTCCATAAGCTTCTAGAGCCCATACCTCCATTTCTCCAAACCTTTGGCCTCCAAACTGTGCCTTACCACCCAGAGGTTGTTGTGTAACAAGACTGTATGAGCCAGTCGAACGAGCGTGCATCTTATCATCGACCAAGTGGTTAAGCTTTAGCATATACATGTATCCAACGGTAACGGGTCGCTCAAACTGTTTGCCTGTTCTTCCATCAAAAAGTGTTAATTGACCTGAGGCATCAGTTCCAGAGAACTTGAGCAGATCTTTGATTTCTTCTTCCTTTGCACCATCAAATACTGGAGTAGCAATTGGCAATCCTCCTCTTAAATTATTGGCTAAATTTAAGATTTCTTGATTGGTTAAAGAATCAAGATCTTCTTTGATGGTAGCATTACGGTTATAAACTTGATCTAAAAACTTTCTGAGCTCCTCAGCCTTTGATTGTGCCCGAATTAGCTCATCAATTTTATTACCAATCCCTTTTGCAGCAGCGCCCATATGTGTTTCTAAAATCTGACCAACATTCATTCTAGATGGCACTCCCAATGGATTTAGAACTATATCAACTGGATTTCCTGATTCATCGTATGGCATATCCTCAATAGGGACAATTTCAGAAATAACTCCTTTATTACCATGCCTTCCTGCCATCTTGTCACCAGGTTGAATTCTTCGTTTAACAGCCAAGAAGACTTTAACAATTTTTATTACTCCTGGAGCAAGGTCATGTCCTCTAGTAATTTTCTTTTTCTTTTCTTCGAACCTTTCAGAAATAAGCTTAAGGTTAGCTTTAAGTGCCTTCTCAATCGTTTCAATGTTTTTATTTACATCATCAGATTTTGTTCGAACACCAAGGAGGTCATCAACAGATAATTCTTTGAGATCCTCAGGAGAAACCTTGCCTTTTTTTAATGATTTACTGGTAGCAATATCATTGCCTTTAATAAGGTCAATTAGTCTTAATTTTGTAGCTTCATGAACAATTTTAATTTCATCGTTCATATCTTTTTTTGCATCTTCAAGATGCTCTTCTTCAATATCTAGGGTTCTAGAATCTTTTTCCATACCATCTCTGGTGAAAACTTCGACTCCAATCACGGTACCGTTAGTGCTTGATGGAACTCTTAAGGAGGTATCTTTAACATCAGAGGCTTTTTCCCCAAAAATAGCTCTCAATAATTTCTCTTCCGGTGAAAGTTGGGTTTCACCTTTGGGTGTAATTTTTCCAACCAATATATCGCCGGCATTAACTTCAGCACCTACATAAACAATTCCACAATCATCGAGTTTACCCAGCGATCCTTCTCCAACATTGGGTATATCAGCAGTAATTTCTTCTGATCCTAGCTTGGTATCTCTTGCGATACATGTTAGTTCTTGAATATGAATTGAGGTAAATCTATCCTCGCGGGCAACCTTTTCAGAAAGCAATATTGAATCCTCAAAGTTGTATCCATGCCAAGGCATAAATGCAATTCTAATATTCTGACCAAGAGCGAGTTCGCCATTATCAATTGAGGGACCATCGGCAAGAATATCTCCTGCTTTGACTTTGTCTCCAATAGACACTAAAGGTCTTTGATTGATGCAAGTATTCTGATTGGATCTAGTATATTTGATTAAATTATAAATATTGACTGGCTCATCAGTATTTTTATCTGTGACCCTAACAACTATTCTGGCTGCATCAACGCTTTCAACAACCCCATTATGCTCAGCTACAACACATACTCCAGAATCTCTAGCAACAACAGTTTCAAACCCTGTTCCAACTAAAGGTTTCTCTGGACGCAAAACAGGAACAGCCTGGCGTTGCATATTAGATCCCATCAGTGCTCTGTTAGCATCATCATGCTCTAAAAATGGAATTAAGGAAGCTGCAACTGAAACAACCTGCTGCGGAGCAACGTCCATTAAGTCAATTCTATCTGGTGACATAAGAGTTGAATCTCCCCTTGATCTCACTGGGACCAACTCATCTGCAAAGGTATTATTCTTATTTAGTGGAGCATTAGCCTGAGCAATAACATGATCTCCTTCGTCAATAGCAGAAAGATAGACGATTTCATCAGTAACTTTTCCGTTAACTACTTTTCTGTAAGGTGTCTCAATAAATCCAAAATTATTAGTTCTTGCATAACATGCAAATGAATTAATAAGACCAATATTTGGCCCCTCTGGAGTCTCGATCGGACACAATCTGCCGTAATGCGTAGGGTGCACATCCCTTACTTCAAAGCCAGCTCTCTCTCGTGTAAGGCCACCAGGCCCTAATGCTGAAACTCTTCTCTTATGAGTAATTTCTGATAAAGGGTTATTTTGGTCCATGAACTGTGACAATTGACTGGACCCAAAGAATTCTTTAATAGCTGCAGTAACAGGTTTTGCATTAATTAAATCTTGTGGGCCAAGCTCATCTGCCTCAGCCATACTTAATCTTTCTCTAACAGCCCTTTCAACTCTTATTAAACCAACTCTAAACTGATTGGCGGTCATTTCACCAACTGATCGAACTCTTCTGTTACCTAAGTGATCAATATCATCAACAATATCGTGGCCATCTCTAATGTTAATAATGCCCTGCATTACAGAAATAATATCTGCCAAATCTAGAACACCTGGGATTTCCTTGTCTGCATCAATTTTTAATCTACGGTTAAATTTCATCCTACCAACGTCTGATAGATCATATCTTTCAAGATTGAAGAATAAATTATTGAAAAGTTGCTCTGCTGAATCCCTAGTAGGTGGCTCTCCTGGTCTCATCATTCTGTATATCTCTACTAAAGCCTCAATTCTGTTAGTGGTTGGATCAGCCTGAAGGGTGTTAGACATATATGGACCTTTTTCAAGATCGTTAATGTAGACGCAATTAACAGAACTTATGCCTTTAGCTATAAGAGCATCAAAAACCTTTTCGTCGATCGTATCATTAGCAGCAAAAAGAACCTCTCCAGTCTCTTGGTCTATAACATCATGAGCTAAGACTTTGCCAAAGATGAATTCTTTAGAGAGCTCTAATTTTTTAACGTTCTGAGACTCTAGTTCCCTTACATGTCTGGCAGTAATTCTCTTATTAGCTTCAACTAAAACCTTATTTTTGATAGTGATGTCCACAGGGAGTGTTTCACCGCGCAGTCTTGAAGGAATAATCTCAGCGGTTACTGTTTCGGCATTTAATTCGTAAGAATCAACTTCAAAAAATGAGGATAATATTTCCTCAGTAGTCATATCCAACGCCCTGAGTAAAATTGAGGCAGGAATTTTTCTTCTTCTGTCAATTCTGCAGTACAAGATATCCTTGGCATCAAATTCAAAATCTAACCATGAGCCTCTATAAGGAATTACTCTTGCAGAGTAAAGAACCTTTCCAGATGAATGTGTCTTGCCCTTGTCATGATCAAAGAAAACACCTGGTGATCTATGGAGCTGATTTACAACTACTCGCTCTGTTCCATTAATAATAAAAGAACCATCATCTGTCATAAGAGGAACTTCTCCCATGAAAACTTCGCCCTCTTTTACGTCTTTAACTTTCTCAAAATTTGTCTCTCTATCGTAGATGACTAATCTAACAGTTATTCTTAAAGGAGCAGAATAAGTTAAGCCCTGAACCAGGCATTCTTGTACAGAATATGCACTGGTCCCAAGCTCATAACTAACATATTCTAGAGCAGCATTTCCAGAAGCAGAGGTTATTGGAAATAATCCCCGAAAGACTTCTTCAAGACCTTGAACTTCTCTTTTAGAAGCATCAACATCTCGCTGAAGAAATGCTTTATAAGAATCGAGCTGAGTTTCTATTAAATTAGGAAGCTCCATGATCTTTGGAAGACGTCCAAAGTTCTTTCTGATTCTTTTTTTCTCTGTATAACTGTATGCCATATGCTGCTCTATTTAGATATTAGTTAAAAAGTAATTATTTAAGTTCTGCTGTAGCGCCAGCTTCAGTTAGTTGAGCTAATGCTGCTTCAGCTTCATCCTTTTTCATTGCTTCTTTGATAGTATTAGGTGCGCCATCTACGAGATCTTTAGCTTCTTTTAAACCAAGGCCAGTTATTCCTCTGACAGCCTTAATAACATTAACTTTTTGATCTCCTGCTGCTGATAATACTAGATCGAATTCATCTTTTTCTTCAGCAGCTTCTTCTTCTGCACCACCTGCTGCTGCAGCTGGAGCCGCAGCAACTGCTGCCGCAGCTGTCACACCAAATTTTTCTTCAATAGCTGAAATAAGATCTACAAGATCCATCACAGACATCTCTTCAATTGCTTTTAAAATATCATCTTTGCTTGTTGCCATTTTTTTCTCCTTGTTTAGGCAGTTGCCTGTTTTTTGTCACGAACTGCTGCTAACACTCTAGCTAATTTGCTTGGAACCTCATTTAGCAAGGTTGCAAATTTAGTAATAGGTGCTTGCAAGACATTTGCTATCAATCCATATGCTTCTTCTCTTGATGGTAAATTAGCTAAAATATCTACTTGGTCTCCAGTTAAAAGCTGACCCTCAACAGAAAGAGCTTTTATTTCAAGAGCTTCATAGTTTTTAGCATAAGTCTTGAGCAACTTAGCAGCTGCTCCAGGCTCATCAAAAGAGAAAGCAAAGAGTGATGGGCCAGAAAGAACTTCATTAGTACAACCAAAATCAGTTCCGTCAAAAGCAAGTTTAGCCAGGGAATTCTTAATTACTTGAATATGAATTCCAGCGTCTGTTGCTTTTCTTCTAATTTCAGTAAGTTCTGAAACCTTTAGGCCTCTAGCATCAGAAATAACTAAAGAAGATGCTTTGGAAGCAACCTCTTTAACTTCTGAAACTATCCTTTCTTTATCGTTTCTAGCTAATGCCACAACAATTCTCCTTTTTTATGCCTCTCGGCTTAAGGTGACAAACTGCCAAAGCAATTTGCTCACCACCTGCGTAGGAAATTAAGCTTTCGCACCTACGGTCTTTGACGGCTGCGCATTACGCAACAATCAGAGAGCTTGCAAGCAAGCCCTCAAAATCAAACAAATGATGAAAGATTAATTCTTAAACCTGGACCAAAAGTGCTGCTTATATGTGCTGACTTTAAATAAACACCTTTAGCACCTGCCGGTTTAAGTTTTTTTAATTCATCAATTAAAACTGTTAAATTTTCAGAGAGTTGGTCTTTTGTAAATCCGACTCTACCAATGGTTCCATGAATAATTCCATTTTTATCGTTACGGAATCTAACTTGGCCTGACTTTGCATTTTTTACCGCTTCTTCAACATTATCAGTTACAGTTCCAGTTTTTGGATTTGGCATCAAACCTTTTGGTCCAAGAACTTGGCCTAATTGACCAACTACCTTCATAGCTGCCTGAGTAGCAATGACAACATCTACTGATACTTCATCTTTCTTGAATTGCTCAGCTAAATCATCCATCCCAACATGTTCAGCGCCTGCAGATTTTGCTGATGATGCAGCATCGCCGTCTGCAAAAACTGCAACAGCAACTTCTTTGCCAAGAGAGTGTGGCAGTGTTATAGCTCCTCTAACATTTTGATCAGATTTATCTGCTGCGATACCAAGCTTAAATGCTATATCAAGGGATTCAGTGACTTTTGGTGATTTGAATTGATCAAAAATACCAAGAGCTTCTTCAAGCTCATATTCTTTCTCAAAATCTACAGATTCTTGAATAAGCTTAAATTTTTTAGAAATTTTTCCCATTAATCTACCTCTACACCCATGCTTTTTGCAGTACCAGCAATAATTTTGACAGCTTGATCCATATCGTTTGCATTTAAATCTTCTTTTTTCATTTCTACAATTTCTTCCAGCTGCTTTCTACTAATAGTCCCAACCTTATCTCTGTTAGGTATTGCACTGCCTTTAGGAATGCCTAATGCTTTCATTATGAGTACTGAAGCTGGTGGAGATTTGACGCTAAAATCAAAAGATTTATCCTCAAAAACATTGATAACAACTGGCAATGGTAGACCTTTCTCTTTATCTTCGGTTGCGCTATTAAAGGCATTACAGAAATCCATAATGTTTATTCCAGCCTGACCAAGGGCTGGTCCGACAGGCGGTTGCGGTGAAGCACCTCCTGCTGGAACTTGAAGTTTAAGAACTTTTGCTATTTTTTTCTTTTTTGCCATTATGTTTTCTCAATTTGCATAAAATCTAAATGAACCGGTGTTGATCTTCCTAGAATTTGAACAGCAACCTTGACCTGATTTCTTTCATAGTCTATTTCTTCAACAACACCATTAAAATCGTTGAACGGACCATCGCATACCCTCACTACCTCACCTGGTTCAAAAATAGTTTTAGGTCTTGGTGCCTCTTCTCCAACTTCAATACGGTTTAAGATACTATTTACATCGCTTTCGGAAATTGGTTTTGGTTTTTCATTGGTTCCCCCAACAAACGTGCTTACTCTGGGTGTTTGCTTTACAAGCTGCCAAGTATCATCATTTAGTTCCATCTGAATCAAAATATAGCCAGGGAAAAACTTACGTTCTGTTTTCTTCTTTTTACCACTTTTAAGCTCTACGACCTGTTCGGTTGGAACAAGAATTTCTCCAAAAAACTCTTTTAAATTTGCAAGCTCAATCCTCTCTTCGATAGCAGCCTTAACTTTAAGCTCATAGCCTGAATAGGCTTGTATTACATACCAATCCATATCTATCCAAGCACCAGTTTAGTTAGCCAACTCAATAAGGATTCTAGTCCCCAAAAGAATAGACAAAGCAAGACTATTGAAACAAATACAACTAAGAAGGTTTGTGTTGTTTCAACCCTAGTAGGCCAAACCACTCTTCTGAGTTCATTACGTGATTCTGACATTAGCTTTAAAGATGATTTGCCGAAGGTGGTGCTTGCCATTACAACAAGCGCTAATAGGATAACCCCAACGACACCAAGGACTCGGTATAAAAATGCAACTTCTGAATAATACGAGTTCCCAACAACAGCCAAAGCAAAAAGAGCTAGCACTACTAACCATTTAGCTTGGTTGAGAATGTTGGAACCTTTTTCTGCAGACATAACTTTTATTCCTAACTCACCTGGCAGGCCAGGAGGGACTTGAACCCCCAACCTACGGTTTTGGAGACCGTCGCTCTACCAATTGAGCTACTGGCCTATTTTTTCTCCCATCTTTAAACAGACAAAAGTGCCGAGACAAGTCTCGGCACTAAATCTATAAACCTATTACTTAATAATCTTAGCTACTACGCCAGCACCAACGGTTCTGCCGCCTTCTCTAATTGCAAATTTAAGACCCTCGTCCATAGCAATTGGATTGATAAGTGACACTGTCATTTTGATGTTATCTCCAGGCATTACCATCTCAACTCCATCTGGAAGCTCACAAGCTCCAGTTACGTCAGTAGTCCTAAAATAGAATTGTGGTCTGTATCCTTTGAAGAACGGAGTGTGTCTTCCGCCCTCATCCTTGCTAAGCACATAAACTTCAGCTTCAAAATCTGTATGAGGAGTTATAGAACCAGGCTTCGCTAATACTTGGCCTCTTTCTACTGCATCTCTCTCTACGCCTCTTAGGAGGACACCACAGTTTTCACCTGCTCTTCCTTCATCAAGAGATTTTCTGAACATTTCAACACCTGTACAAGTTGTTGTTGTTGTATCAGTAATACCAACGATCTCAAGTGGCTCACCAGTTTTAACAATGCCGCTTTCAATTCTTCCTGTAACAACCGTTCCTCTTCCGGAGATAGTAAACACATCTTCAATAGGCATTAAGAAAGGCTTATCAATATCTCTTTCAGGCTCTGGTACGTAAGAATCCAAAGCTTCAACTAACTTAACGACAGCAGGAGCACCAATATCAGAGGTGTCTCCCTCTAATGCCTTCAGAGCACTACCTACAATAATTGGTGTATCATCACCAGGAAAATCATATTCACTTAGAAGTTCTCTGATTTCCATTTCTACTAGCTCTTGAAGCTCAGCATCATCTACTTGGTCAGCTTTGTTAAGGAATACAACTATTTTAGGCACTCCAACTTGTCTGGCCAATAGAATATGCTCTCTAGTTTGAGGCATAGGGCCGTCTGCAGCACTTACTACTAGGATAGCTCCGTCCATTTGCGCAGCACCTGTAATCATATTTTTTACGTAGTCAGCGTGACCTGGACAGTCAACGTGCGCATAGTGTCTATCATTAGAAACATACTCCACATGAGAAGTATTAATGGTAATACCTCTATCTCTCTCTTCTGGAGCATTATCAATACCGTCAAATGCGACTGCATCACCACCAAAAGTGTCAGCGCAAACTTTAGTTAAAGCCGCAGTAAGAGTAGTCTTACCGTGGTCAACGTGACCAATAGTACCCACGTTTACGTGAGGTTTGGTTCTTTCAAATTTTTCTCTTGCCATTTTTTGCCTCTCTAAGATAAATTCAATTTAAAAATGGAGCTCATAACCGGACTTGAACCGGTGACCTCTTCCTTACCAAGGAAGTGCTCTACCGCCTGAGCTATATGAGCCCGATTAATGCACCCAAATTTAAGGTGGCGTATTATCCCCTTAAAAATTAATAAACTCAACCTTTTTTGAGTTATTTAAACATTAATAAATGGTGGAGGAGGAAGGATTCGAACCTTCGAAGCACGAGGCGGCAGATTTACAGTCTGCTGGGTTTGACCGCTCCCCAACCCCTCCGTTTAAAGGGGTGTATTTTTGTTCTAGAATGGGTTCAAGTCAACTAAAATTTACAAATTGGAAACACTTACTGAGCTAAAAAGGTATTTTGATACCAAAAACCATGTTTTTTTTGAGCATTTTACTGAAATTGGCTCAACCAATACTTATCTAAAAGAAAATACTAAAAGTATTAATCAAGAAATCCTTGTGGCTATTGCAGATAAGCAAACATTGGGTAGAGGTAGATCAGGTCGGAAATGGTACAGCCCAGACGCAGGCAACCTGTACATAAGCTTTAAATTTAAATTATCTGGTGGATTAGCTCCGGTAAGCCTGATTGTGGGATCAGAGATCTGCCAAATTATTAACAGGCTCTCAAAGGGTGATGTTACCCCTTCCATTAAATGGCCTAATGATATTCTTCTAGATAATAAAAAAGTTGCGGGTATTCTTGTAGAAACAGAGCAAGATGATCAAAACTCTATATATATAGTGGGTATAGGGATAAATTTTTTACTTCCTGAGCAAGAAGAAGATCATTGGGGGGTGCTTCCTAGTGTTAATAATTTAAATAGGCTTACTATTGCAAAAGAACTAAGCGATTTTTTTATAGAATTAACTTCTAATGGTATTCCTAAAGCTTGGACAAAAAATTGGGAAAAAGCATCTATCCATTCTAATCAGGCAATCAATCTAATTTCCAATAATGGTGAAAGAGTAAACGGTATCTATAAAGGTATTACAAAAAATGGGTCGTTAATCATTCTTACAGAAAATGGGTTAACAAAAGAGTTTGCTTCTGGTGAATGTTCATTAAAATATTAATATGCGACACCAAATTTTTACCAGAAACTTAGAAGATGAGCCCCAAGAGCATGAGCAAGAAATAGTCCTTGGAGCAGGATGTTTTTGGGGTGTGGAAAGAAAATTTTGGCAATTAGCTGATGTAACTAATACCTCTGTGGGTTATGCAGGAGGCAATACCCAACATCCTACCTATCAAGAAGTATGCTCAGGGGTCACAGATCATGTTGAGGTTGTAAAAATAACTTATAAGAATAATCAAGAAACATTGAAGAAAATTCTGAAAAGCTACTGGGAGATGCACGATCCCACTCAAGGTATGCGACAAGGTAACGATATAGGCACACAATACCGCTCGGTAATCTTTTATAAAGATTCATCTCAATTAGATCTTTGTAAAAGCTCCTTGGAAGAGTACCAAAGTATTTTAACTAAAGCTGGTTTATCTGAAATTACAACTACTATAGAGCCACTAAAAATATATTTTTACGCTGAAGAATACCATCAACAATATTTGCATAAAAACCCTAATGGCTACTGTGGTCTTGGCGGAACAGGTTGTTCTTTTCCTGAATAGATTTTTATATATAATACACATCTTCAGCCACCTTAGCTCAGTTGGCCAGAGCAGTTGATTTGTAATCTTCAGGTCGTCAGTTCGAATCTGACAGGTGGCTCCATTCTTACAAGCTGTAATCAAAAGATAACTTTAAAATTCTTCCTCTAGGATCATGAACCCTTGTATCAAAGCTGAAATCTGGTTCGTCGTATAGCAAGGGAGCCCCCTCATCAAGAAAGTTCTCGATGGAAAAAACTAGATCAAGATCACCTTCCTTAAGATTTATAGATTTCTTGATTGATAGATCATGCACTAAAAAAGAATCCACTTTATTTTGATAGCCTAGACTTAGTGCAAAAGCAGAAATATCTCTACTATTGCTGTAACCACTGATATACCTTGAAGTTAATCCAAAATCATAAGATCCAACTAAATAATTCATAAATAAATTAATTCTGTTTTTTGGCAGAGAATGAGTATGTGCATCAAAGTTAAATTTTCCAACTCTATTGATTAATGCTTTATGCTCATGACCTTCTTCTTCATGACCATCATCATCCTCATGATTTGGAGTCAAAAACTCTCTTAATTGAGTTCCTTCAATCTTGAAAACAAAGTCGCCCTTTGATGTAGGAGTAGATAACTCAATATGGTAATCAAGGCCACTGACTTTGGTAGTTTCTTCATTGAAGTAGGTTGTGGTTACTCCAATCAAATCTCCAAATTTATTTCTAGTAATTGATGAACCAAATGGATCCTCTTCAATTAAAGCTTGTGCACTCTCTGCTTCAACCCTATTTTTATAATCTATTTCCCACCAATCCAGTGTGATCTTAATATTTTCAGTTATATCAATGAGCAACCCATAATTTTGATTATCAGAAGTTGCTGGTTTTAAATCTGGATTACCAATCTGTGCGAGCCTCACAAAAGGTGAGCCGTTGATATCCCTGACGCTACCAAGCTGTATTTCTGATGAATACATCTGAGCCATTGAAGGAGCAGTAAAAGAAGATCCTCTAGAAGCCCTGAAAACTATTGAATCATTGAAAGCATGTCTTAAACTCAATTTTGGATCAGTCGATGAGGTATTAACTAGTCTTTCATGTCTGGTAGAAAATCGAAGCTCAGTGTTATCAAAATACTTGTTGATCTCAAAAAAAACAGCTTGTTTATTTCGAGAAGTTGAAACATTTTTTCCTCCCCCTAGAAACAATAAATCTGATTGATTGAGTTGTTTGCCATCGGCATCAAAATCGACTCTGCTAAGATCATTGTATTTGATGCTGAGGTCCTCCCAATTAAATTGAGCTCCAAATACAATATCAACTCCTTCATAATTCCTTTTTCCGATTAGGTTTAAACTTGCTAGCGAAGCATCCTTAGTTGAATCCTCGCTGCCTCTGAGAAAACTTATCAAGCTTTCTGGATTAGAGGTTGGTTCGAATATATTCCAAGTTTCATTGCCACTCATGCCCCCTTGGCCATCAATCGCAGCCTGAAATCTGGAATCAATAATATCTGGTCTTGAGTGTTTGTTGGTATGACCAGAAAATGCAATAGAGGTTTCAAATGCATACTCGCCAATGATGAATTTCATAGTTTCTGCTAGATGATATTGAAAAATATCTTTAGGAGATTTGGGAGAAGGAAAAGCTGATCCTAGTGGTCTTCCATACCAAATGATTGGAACCCCGAAGGGATTTCCACCCTTATTAATTCCTACCTCCCGAGAAAGAAATGACAAGGCAGGATATGAGGGTGATTGAGGGTTATCGTTTACATCAACTTGAGAAACCATTGCGGTAAGATCATAAGTGAAGGCCTCAAAGTCTTTTTCAAAATTTAAATAGGCCTTTACGTGTTCTTCATCGTTAACAATGTTAAATCGGTTTCCATATTGAAACTTACAAAATGGTCCTTGAATTAATCCTCCATTGGAAACGCAATTAGCATCTTTGACCCATTCTCCAGCATTATAAGAGCCAGCATAGGGGCCGTTTGAGATAGCTGTGTCTTCGAGAACTTTAAATGTGTTTCCTAAAGTACTGATTCCAAGTTCAGCAACCCTTGGAATTTCGCTAGCATTTAAGGGAGTTCTGTCTAAAAAGTTGAGACCAAAAGTAATTTGTCCCCCAAGCATAGGTTGACCTGTTAAGTAGCCAAGCACTGTATCTTTCTGTGAATAATTTGAAGTTTTGTTAACATCAAGCTTGATGTTTGTGCCGCTAAAACTTTTTAGGGTTCGAATGTTAACTACCCCAGCGACTGCATCCGATCCATAAAGCGAGGTTGCTCCCTCTTTTAAAATTTCAATTCGATCAATAGCGATCTCAGGGATGATATTTACATCAACGTACCCTTCTCCCTCATGGGATGGTGTTCCTGAGTGAGTTTGCCTCATTGTATTTATAAGCAATAGTGTGGAAGCATGATCCAGGCCTCTCAAAGTGATGGAACTCATGCCTTGGTCAACACCATCTAAGGTATTGGATTGAAAATGTGAGCCTGAGCTTACCGTTAAATACTTATTGATTTGTCCTAACGTGACTACTTGGGTACCTAAGAATGAATCTCTATCAACTAAATCTACTGGCGAGGCATCCCTATCTTTACTTTCAACATATGAACCTATAATTATTACTTCCTCTTCCTCAGCAGCGCTAAAGAATGAAATAAATAAAGCAAATCCCAAAAGAGAATAGAGTTTATACATTTAGTGACCCATAAGTGTTATGTTATAATATAACACTTTTAGAATTTTCATTTCAAGTTCTTTTTATTGTATGCACTATAATTCGCAAATGCATTCCTATAAAGAATTTTTAGAGGATACTGTTAATAAATTTGAACTGCCCTACCTCTGGAATGAGGCAACTGCACTGCAGTTAGAACAAATACAACGGTCTGAATCCAAGAAAAAAATCAAAAGAAATAATAATCCCTTCGTAACTATTGATGGTGAAGACGCTAAAGACTTTGACGATGCAATCTTTTGTAAAAAAATAAAGGGCGGTTTTTCACTAGAAGTGGCGATCGCCAATCCTGCAGCATATATTGAAAAAGATTCACCTCTGGACAAAGAAGCCTTTAAAAGAGGTACATCGGTTTACTTTCCAAATTTTGTAATTCCTATGTTGCCTGAGCTTTTATCCAATGAGCTTTGCTCTCTAAATCCCAACAAACCTAAGCTAACCATTGTTTGCTCCATGACATTCAATGAAGAGGCAGAAAATATTTCGTATCAATTCTTTGAACAAGAAATAATCTCTAAACAAAGACTAACTTACAAAGAAGTAAATAACTTCTTCAGTAATAAACAAATTAAGTTTGCTAAAGATGTAAATTCCTCAATTATTGCTCTTAAAGATTTTGCATCAAAAAGATTGGAACTAAAAAAAAATAGAAATGCCTTATCAATCAATTCTACTGAAATTGAAGTTACTCTAAATCACATTCAAGAACCGACAAAAATAATCCGAAGAAAAAACGGCTTCTCTGAAAGTATGATTGAAGAAGCTATGATTGCTGCAAATATTTGCGCTGCAAAGTTTTTAGAGAACCATTCAAGATCGCTCCTCTACAGAATCCACGAAGAACCCCAAGAAGACAAATTAAATACCGCCCAAGAGGTTCTGCGGAGTAAAGAATTTAAAAGGTTGCCGGCAGCTAAATTAATTAATTCACTAGCACAAAAATATTTCAACAATCCTCTTTCAAGTATATTAATTCTTCAAACCTTACCAAGGGCGATATATTCAATAGAGAATAAAGGTCATTTTGGGCTTGGATTGGAGCATTATGCTCACTTCACATCACCAATCAGACGATACCCAGACCTTATACTGCATAGGCTTTTACTAGCAGTCATTAGAAAGCAAAAATCACCTTACTCTGAAGAAGAGCTTAAAGATATTGCAGATATTTCATCTAAAAATGAAAAAAATGCAGAGCAAGCAATGAGAAGCTTTCTTCAAAAGCTTGTGTGCAAATATTTAGAAAAGAAGATTGGAAGTGTATTCAAGGGAGTCATATCTGGGTTATCAGATTTTGGGATATTTGTGATCCTTGATGATTATTATTCTTCCGGGCTCATTCATATTAGTAACATTGGTCATGGGCGATATATCTTTGATGCTAAAAAAATAACTATGCGAAATAAAAAAAGTGGGCATACTTTAAAAGTAGGCATGATGGTAGAAGTTAAAATACTTAATGTAGTTCCAATGGAAGGAAAAATTGATCTTAAACTCATAAGAAGTCATGGAAACAAATAACACTCTAAGGCAGGGCTTTCATGTGGTGGAGGCACTTCTAGAAAAGAATCCTAGCAATATAAAAAAAATTTTTATTCCTGCAAACAGGGAAGACAAGCGTATCGATATTTTGACAGCAAAAGCGAGGCAGCTTGGGATATCAGTTGAAAAAAAGAAAAAACTTAAGAAGGATCCCGAGGCACTCCTTATCAAAGAAAGCTTATTAACCCAACAAGATCTTAAAGAGGTCCTAGATCAAACTGATAAAGGCACTACTTTGCTTTTAATTGATAACCTTTCGGATCCTAGAAATCTGGGTGCATGCATCAGATCAGCTGCAGTAGCAAACATAACTGGAGTAGTAATAAATAAATTCCATTGTGCTCCAGTAACTGAAACAGTGCGAAAGGTTTCTGCGGGTGGCACTGAATCCATACCCATTTATCAGGTATCAAATTTCATAAATGTTATTAAAATGCTAAAAGAAAAAGGCTTAGAGGTTATTGGAACCTCAGAAAAGTCATCGACTTCATATCTTCAATTAGATATGAATAAACCTATTGCAGTTGTTGTAGGCTCTGAGGAGAAAGGTATACGGGAGCAAACCCTAAAATCATGCGATCACATAGTTAATCTTTCTAGTAACAAGTTATTTAGCAGCCTTAATGTCTCTGTTGCTTCTTCTATAATGATATTTGAAATCAACAGACAAAAAATATAGGTATAATCCACCGACATGTTAAAACAGAGAACTATTAAAAATCCCATTAAGGCAGTTGGTGTTGGGTTGCACAGCGGTCAAAAAGTTGTTTTACAGTTAAAACCTGCTCCGCCAAATTCTGGGATAAACTTTGTTCGATCAGATTTAAGACCTGTTGTTATTATTCCTGCTATCTTTGAATACGTCGGAGACACCACTCTTTCCACTACCCTCTTTAAAAAAGGCACCAGAGTTGCGACCATTGAGCACCTTCTTTCAGCTGTGGCTGGGCTAGGATTAGATAATCTAATTATTGAAGTAGACGGTCCAGAAATACCCCTGATGGATGGCAGCGCAGGACCATTTGTATTTCTCATTCAATCTGCAGGGATCGAAGAACAAGATGCGATTAAAAAATTTATTAAAGTAAAAAAAGAAGTCAAAGTTGAGTCGGCTGGCGCATATGCTTCTATTAAGCCCTTTGATGGGTTTAAGGTCTCCTTCACTATAGAATTTGATGATCCAGTAATTAGTAAGTATGCATCTAGTTCAACCATTGATTTCTCATCCACTTCCTTTGTAAAGGAAGTCTGCAGAGCAAGGACCTTCGGATTAATGAAAGATCTAGATTATTTACAGTCTCAAGACTTAGCACTTGGAGCATCTATAAAGAATGCTATTGCCGTTGGAGAGGATGGAATCATCAACGAAGATGGATTACGTTTTGATGATGAATTTGTGAAACATAAAATGCTTGATGCGATTGGCGACCTTTATCTGCTCGGACATAATTTAATTGGAGAATTTTCTGGATTCAAATCAGGGCATTCTCTCAATAATGAGCTTTTAAGAAAAATACTAAATTCTGAAGATGCCTGGGAACTTGTTGATTTTGAAGATTCATCAAATGCACCTATTTCCTACTCAAGACCACCTTTTGAAGTGGCATAGCAATTAAAACAGATGTCTTTAATTAGAAAAATATTTCCTTCTAGTAACGATAGATATCTTAAAAGGATTGGCAAAATTACTAGGCTTACTAATGATCTCGAATGGCATTATGAGTCTGTCTCGGATGCTGATTTAAGAAATGTTCATCAAGTGCTCAGGGAAAGTGGTAAGAGCGAAGCTGAATTAAAGGCAGACGCATTTGCTGCGGTTCGCGAAGCCTCCAAAAGAACTCTTGGGCTGAGGCACTTTGATTCCCAGTTACTTGGTGGCCTATCTTTAGCAGAAGGAAACATTGCTGAAATGAAGACAGGTGAAGGCAAGACTCTGGTCGCAACTTTGCCAGCGTTTTATAACTTTGTGTTAAAGAATAAAGTGGTCATTGTTACTGTGAATGACTATTTAGCCAACAGAGATGCAGATTGGATGAGGCCAGTCTATGAAAAATTAGGGATGACTTGTGGAGTTATTTATTCCAATCAACCTTGGAATGAAAAAAAAGAGGCTTATCAATGCGATGTAATCTATGCCACTAATAATGAATTAGGCTTTGATTATCTTAGAGACAATATGGCTTTAAGATCTGAGGATAAGCTGCAGTGCTCACTTGATTTTGCCATAGTTGATGAAGTGGATTCTATTCTTATAGATGAAGCTAGAACTCCCTTAATCATTTCAGGACCTTCAAGTGATAATCCTGAATATTACAAAGATCTCAAACAAATAATCCCTTCTTTAAAGCAGCAACAAAGAGAAGAGACTGAAGAGGAACCTCTAAACAATGAAGAGAAAGGAGATTATTTAATAGATGAAAAAATGCGTACTGTCGAGTTAACTGATGCAGGGTATGAAAAAACAGAAGCTTTTCTCATTCAAAAAGGAATCCTCCAAGAAAATGAGAGCCTGTACACTTCAGCAAACCTAAAAATGATGCGTTATGTTCATGCGACTTTAAAAGCAAATTATTTATTTAAAAAAGATGTTCACTACATAGTGAGGGGTGGAGAAGTGCTGCTTGTTGATGAGCATACTGGCAGAACAATGCCAGGAAGGCGTATTAGCGAAGGCGTGCATCAAGCACTTGAGGCTAAAGAAAATGTTAACGTACAACGAGAATCTCAAACTCTTGCCTCTACAACATTCCAAAACTTCTTTAGGCTATTTACTAAATTATCAGGTATGACAGGAACTGCTGATACGGAAGCTAGAGAATTTCAAGAAATATATGACCTGAGTGTAGTCATCATTCCGACCCACAAGCCAATGGTTAGATATGATATGGATGATGTTGTTTTTCTTACCAAGGAAGCTAAATACAAAGCGCTTATTGAAGAAGTTGAGGCACTAAGAAAACAAAATGCCCCCATACTTATTGGAACTGCCTCAGTTGAATCATCTGAAATAGTTTCATCTCTGCTTACTAAAAAATCTATCGGTCATCAAGTTTTGAATGCCAAACAACATGAAAGAGAGGCAGAAATTATTGCGAATGCCGGTAAACCAGGTGTAGTAACTATTGCTACCAATATGGCAGGAAGAGGTACAGACATTGTGCTAGGAGGCAAACAAGAAGATCAAAATGACGATGAATGGAAGAAAAATAATACCTTAGTATTAGAAGCTGGAGGATTGCATATTCTGGGAACAGAAAGACATGAATCAAGAAGAATTGATAATCAATTAAGGGGTCGAGCTGGGCGTCAAGGAGACCCAGGCTACTCAAAATTCTTTCTCTCATTGGAAGATGATTTATTGAGATTATTTATTTCAGATAGCAGAAGAGCTCTGTTTGAAAGATTTGGAATGGGTGATGACCACATAGAACACAAAATGCTTTCGAGGGGCATAGAAAACGCTCAAAGAAGAATAGAAAGTAGGAATTTTGATCTTAGAAAAAACCTGCTTGAGTATGATGATGTGGCCAATGATCAAAGGCAAGCCGTGTACTCTTTAAGAGATCAGCTTCTCTTTGAGGAAAATATTTCAGAGAATATCCAAAGTCTTATCGAGGAGGTATTTACAAACATCACACTCAGTTACTTTCCAAAAGACTCTATTGAATCTCAATGGAGGCCAAAAGAGTTAGACGATCATCTCGCTGATTCATTTGGTATGAGCTTAGATATTTCTAAGAAAATAGAAGATGAGAAATCATGGTATGTAGATGATGTGATCTCATTTGTTTTAAGAGAAGCTGACATTTTCTATCGTGATAAATACTCCATACTAGGTGAGAACATCCATAGCCTTGAAAGACAAGTCATGCTTCAAGTTTTGGATGCTTACTGGAAAGAGCATTTAGCAGAAATGGATCATTTAAGACAGAGTATTGGGTTGAGAGCTTATGCCCAAAAAAATCCTAAGAATGAATACAAGAGAGAAGCATATGAAATGTTTGAATTTATGCTATCTCGCATAGATGAGGAAACTATCAAACTGCTGTTTAACTTGCAACTAACCTCAGAAGCAGAAGTAAAAGAATTAAAAAGACGAGCTATGGAAGAGCATAAAAAGTCTCAGTCACGATCATCTGAAATTCATCAAGATGCTCAACTCGATCCTATGGAGTCTGCTAAATCAGAAAATATTGAACCCAACAAAGAAGAACCTATCAGACGAGACCATCCAAAAATTGGTAGAAATGATTCTTGCCATTGTGGATCCGGTAAAAAGTTTAAGCATTGTCACGGAAAGGCCTAAGGCTTGATACATGCAATTACTCCAAACTTTGATGATGAGCATCAATTTTTACAATTCATTTCTTTAGTCATTAAGCACCCTATTTCGCATTTCATCATAAGGAATAAAAATCTTACCTTTGATGAGCTTCTTCGTTTCAGAGATCTAGCCATAAAACATCTCCCTTCGAAGGTAAAAGCAATTATTAATCCAAGAAAAATCTCTCATCAACATATACCCAGCAATACTTTGGTGCACTTGAATTCAAGCAATTTATTGAATGCCTCAGATAATAAAAAGTGGATAAGCGCAAGCTGTCATAATGAAGAAGAAATTTTAGTAGCAAATGAGTTGAGTCTAGAATTTATATTTTTAAGCCCTGTTCTTCAGACTGCTAAGTATCCTTCTTATCTGGGCTGGGAAAATTTTGCAACGTTAGCAAAAGAATCAAAACATCCAGTGGTTGCTTTAGGAGGACTTACTATCAACTGCCTTGAAAAGGCCTTAGCATATGGTGCTAGTGGCATTGCTGGGATATCAATGTTTTCCAGTTAATCTAAATCATCAAGCTCTAATGGTCTAGAAATGACATGTTCCTCGTTTGTCCACTCTCCTAAATCAAGTAGCTTGCATTTCTCTGAGCAGAAAGGTCTAAATTGATTTTTAGAAGATAAATCAACGAAACCATCACATTGTGGGCATTTATTCATTACAAAGAGATAAGTAAAAATTATGGGTTTGGCTTACAGACTGCATGAGTTTATCGAGCCCCGCATTATTTACAATAATATCGTCCGCAAGCTTTAACTTTTCATTTCTTGGAAGTTGATTACCGATGATGGCTTTTATATTTGCTTCATCAACACCATCTCTTGCCGATGCTCTTTTTACCTGTAACTCCTCTGAGGTATCAATAAATAGAACTCTGTCATACATGCTTTGTGAATCCGTTTCAAACAGCAATGGAACTATCACAATCTTGTAAGAAGATTGAGCATTCTTGATAAAATCAGTCATCGCATTTGCAACTTCAGGGTGAATGATGCTTTCTACAAATTGCTTTTCTTCTGGATTCTCAAAAATAACTTTTCTAAGTTTTTTCCTATCTATTTGCTGGGAGTGATCAAGAATATCGTTACCAAATCTCTCTCTTATTAGTTCGCTGCCATGGGTTCCTTCTGCAATTGCTGCTCTAGCTAAGTCATCTGCATCTACAACATCTATTCCTAGTTCAATAAAAAAATTTCCTGCGGCACTTTTGCCACTACCTATTCCACCAGTAAGACCAACCAGCATCAATCAACCTTAACACCTGAGGGTACATTATGATTCCAGGACGATTTCTCGATCCTTTCAGAAATTTTCCACAAGCCATCAACCTTTGTATAACGATCGTGATACCACATGCCCATGAAAAAGGTATTACCATCTGGTGTTTGCATGGGGTTAAAACACATGATGGACCCTGATGCATTCAATTCATCTGAAAAAGTAATATCATAATTTGCATTGAAGTGCTGATAATTAGGAAAGTGTTCTAGGGCAACTCTTAAATATTCTACGATTTCATCCAAAGTGCCTGCAATCCCTCCAACAGCTGTGTAGTCAATAAAGGCATCGGTTGTGAAAATATCATAAAACTTATCGAAGTTTTTCTGATCTACTGCTGATGCATAGGTGGTTAGGAGCTGTTGAATTTCTAATCTATTGATTGCTTCTGTGATATCCATTGTTAGATTCTGCAAAAAAAAAGCCCTCTAAGCAATGCTTAAAGGGCTTTAAACAAAAAGCCTGACGATTTCCTACTCTCACACAGGGAAGCCCTGCACTACCATTGGCGTTAGTTCGTTTCACTTCTGAGTTCGAGATGGGATCAGGTGGTACCAAACTGCTATTGTCATCAGGCAAACTGGTATGCAATTTCGATTCACTGCAAAACTTGTAAGTAACCCTGCATAGGGTTACATGATCAAGCCTCACGAGTTATTAGTACAAGTTAGCTCAATGCCTCACAGCACTTACACATCTTGCCTATCAACGTCATAGTCTATGACGACTCTTTAGGAGTCCGAAGACTCTGGGAGATCTTATCTTGGGACAGGTTTCACGCTTAGATGCTTTCAGCGTTTATCCTTTCCAAACATAGCTACCCGGCAATGCCACTGGCGTGACAACCGGAACACCAGAGGTTTGTCCAATCCGGTCCTCTCGTACTAGGATCAGCCTCCCTCAAATCTCCAACGCCCACAGTAGATAGGGACCGAACTGTCTCACGACGTTCTAAACCCAGCTCGCGTACCACTTTAAATGGCGAACAGCCATACCCTTGGGACCTGCTCCAGCCCCAGGATGTGATGAGCCGACATCGAGGTGCCAAACACCCCCGTCGATGTGAACTCTTGGGGGGTATCAGCCTGTTATCCCCGGCGTACCTTTTATCCGTTGAGCGATGGCCCTTCCATTCAGAACCACCGGATCACTAAGACCTAGTTTCCTACCTGCTCGACCCGTCGGTCTCGCAGTCAAGCATCCTTTTGCCTTTATACTCTATGCACGATGTCCGACCGTGCTGAGGATACCTTCGTACTCCTCCGTTACTCTTTGGGAGGAGACCGCCCCAGTCAAACTACCCAGCACACACTGTCCTTGATCCGGATTACGGACCTAAGTTAGAACCTCAATTTTACAAGGGTGGTATTTCAAGGACGACTCCACTAAAACTGGCGTTTTAGCTTCAAAGTCTCCCACCTATCCTACACAAATAAGATCAAAGTCCAGTGTGAACCTATAGTAAAGGTGCACGGGGTCTTTCCGTCTAGCTGCGGGAACACTGCATCTTAACAGCGATTTCAATTTCACTGAGTCTTGGGTGGAGACAGTGTGGCCATCGTTACGCCATTCGTGCAGGTCGGAACTTACCCGACAAGGAATTTCGCTACCTTAGGACCGTTATAGTTACGGCCGCCGTTCACCGGGGCTTCGATCAAGAGCTTCGCCGAAGCTAACCCCATCAATTAACCTTCCGGCACCGGGCAGGCGTCACACCCTATACGTCCTCTTACGAGTTTGCAGAGTGCTGTGTTTTTAATAAACAGTCGCAGCCACCTGGTATCTTCGACCATGCCGAGCTCAAAGAGCAAGTCTTATCACTCAACACGGCACACCTTCTCCCGAAGTTACGGTGTTATTTTGCCTAGTTCCTTCACCCAAGTTCTCTCAAACACCTTGGTATACTCTACCAAACTACCTGTGTCGGTTTCGGGTACGGTTTCTTATAACCTGAAGCTTAGAGGTTTTTCCTGGAAGCATGGTATCAACTACTTCGTACAAAAGAGTACTCGTCATCAGCTCTCGACCTTAAGACGCTCCGGATTTACCTAAAGCATCAGTCTACCACCTTAAACACGGACAACCATCGCCGTGCTAGCCTAACCTTCTCCGTCACCCCATCGCAGTTACAAGAAGTACAGGAATATTAACCTGTTTCCCATCGACTACGGCTTTCGCCCTCGCCTTAGGGGCCGACTCACCCTGCCTCGATTAGCGTTGGACAGGAACCCTTAGTTTTTCGGCGAAGAGGTTTTTCACCTCTTTGATCGTTACTCATGTCAACATTCGCACTTCCGATACCTCCAGCATGCCTCACAGCACACCTTCAACGGCTTACGGAACGCTCTCCTACCATCTTTTAAAAAAAGATCCGTAGCTTCGGTTCATGATTTAGCCCCGTTATATCTTCCACGCAGGCCGACTCGACTAGTGAGCTGTTACGCTATCTTTAAAGGATGGCTGCTTCTAAGCCAACCTCCTAGCTGTTTGTGCCTTCCCACATTGTTTCCCACTTAATCATGATTAGGGACCTTAGCTGACGGTCTGGGTTGTTTCCCTCTCGACTACGGACGTTAGCACCCGCAGTCTGTCTCCCATGCTGTACTCATTGGTATTCGGAGTTTGCATCGGTTTGGTAAGTCGGGATGACCCCCTAGCCGAAACAGTGCTCTACCCCCAATGGTAATACATGAGGCGCTACCTAAATAGCTTTCGAAGAGAACCAGCTATCTCCGGGTTTGATTAGCCTTTCACTCCTAGCCACAGCTCATCCCCTCATTTTTCAACATAAGTGGGTTCGGGCCTCCAGTCGATGTTACTCGACCTTCACCCTGGCCATGGCTAGATCACCCGGTTTCGGGTCTAATCCCAGCAACTGAACGCCCTATTAAGACTCGGTTTCCCTTCGCCTACCCTAAATGGTTAAGCTTGCTACTGAAATTAAGTCGTTGACCCATTATACAAAAGGTACGCCGTCACCCAGTAAACTGGGCTCCGACTGCTTGTAAGCATAAGGTTTCAGGTTCTATTTCACTCCCCTCGCCGGGGTTCTTTTCGCCTTTCCCTCACGGTACTGGTTCACTATCGGTCAGCTGAGAGTATTTAGCCTTGGAGGATGGTCCCCCCATATTCAGTCAAGATTTCACGTGTCCCGACCTACTCGATTTCACTTCAAAAGATTTTTAATGTACAGGGCTATCACCTACTATGGCCATACTTTCCAGAATGTTCCAATAAATCTTATGAAGCTTAAGGGCTGGTCCGGTTTCGCTCGCCACTACTCCCGGAATCTCGGTTGATTTCTTTTCCTCTAGGTACTTAGATGTTTCAGTTCCCTAGGTTTGCCTCTTACACCTATGTATTCAGTGCAAGATAGTATGCTTATGCATACTGGGTTTTCCCATTCGGAAATCTTCGGATCAAAGCTTGTTTACTAGCTCCCCGAAGCTTATCGCAAGTTACAACGTCCTTCATCGCCTTCAGCTGCCAAGGCATCCGCCTTATGCTCTTAATTACTTGATCATATAACCCTATAAAGGGTTTGAGATTTTTTTTACTTGTTAAATGCAGTGATCTAAATATGTTTTGTAAACAAAACACATTGAGAAATTACATACCAAAACCATAAAAAAACGGTTCTACATTGTTGGTTACTCGTGTGGGTGGGCAAACACAATAAAAGTTAAGGAGGTGATCCAGCCACAGGTTCCCCTACGGCTACCTTGTTACGACTTCACCCCAGTCATGGATCACACCGTGGTAAGCGCCCTCCCGAAGGTTAGACTACCTACTTCTGGTGCAATACACTCCCATGGTGTGACGGGCGGTGTGTACAAGACCCGAGAACGTATTCACCGCGGCGTGCTGATCCGCGATTACTAGCGATTCCGACTTCATGCAGTCGAGTTGCAGACTGCAATCCGGACTACGAAAAGTTTTATGAGATTAGCTCCAGCTCACGCTTTGGCGTCCCTCTGTACTTCCCATTGTAGCACGTGTGTAGCCCTACTCGTAAGGGCCATGATGACTTGACGTCGTCCTCACCTTCCTCCGGTTTATCACCGGCAGTCCCCTTATAGTTCCCGGCCGAACCGCTGGCAAATAAGGGTAAGGGTTGCGCTCGTTATCCGACTTAACGGAACATCTCACGACACGAGCTGACGACAGCCATGCAGCACCTGTCACTTGGTTCCAAAAGGCACTCTCTCATTACAAGAGATTCCAAGGATGTCAAGAGTAGGTAAGGTTTTTCGCGTTGCATCGAATTAAACCACATGCTCCACCGCTTGTGCGGGTCCCCGTCAATTCATTTGAGTTTTAACCTTGCGGCCGTACTCCCCAGGCGGACAACTTAAGACGTTAGCTGCGCCACTGAAAAGCATTGCTTCCCAACAGCTGGTTGTCATCGTTTACGGCGTGGACTACCAGGGTATCTAATCCTGTTCGCTACCCACGCTTTCGCACCTCAGTGTCAGTACAGAACCAGGAGGCTGCCTTCGCCATTGGTATTCTTCACAATATCTACGCATTCCACCGCTACACTGTGAATTCTACCTCCCTCTTTCGTACTCTAGTGAATCAGTTTTGGATGCAGTTCCCAGGTTGAGCCCGGGGCTTTCACACCCAACTTAATAAACCACCTACGCGCGCTTTACGCCCAGTAATTCCGATTAACGCTTGGACCTTCCGTATTACCGCGGCTGCTGGCACGGAATTAGCCGGTCCTTATTCTGTAAGTAATGTCACGGTACATTGGTATTAACAATATACTTTTCTTCCTTACTTAAAGTGCTTTACAACCCGAAGGCCTTCTTCACACACGCGGTATGGCTGGATCAGGCTTGCGCCCATTGTCCAATATTCCCCACTGCTGCCTCCCGTAGGAGTCTGGGCCGTGTCTCAGTCCCAATGTGGCTGATCGTCCTCTCAGACCAGCTAAAGATCGTAGCCTTGGTGAGCCTTTACCTCACCAACAAGCTAATCTTACGCAGGCTCATCTAATAGCGAGAGCATCAAAGCTAAGCCCTCTTTCTCCCTAAGGACGTATACGGTATTAATCCGAGTTTCCCCGGGCTATCCCCTTCTACTAGGTAGATTCCTACGCGTTACTCACCCGTCCGCCGCTCGTCAGCGCGAGATTCAGCAAGCTGAATCAAAATGCCTGTTACCGCTCGACTTGCATGTGTTAAGCCTACCGCCAGCGTTCAATCTGAGCCATGATCAAACTCTTCAATTATGATCAATGAATTGCCTTTTACAAAAGACAAAAAAAATAAAATTTTCTCGTATTTGAACACCCACACGAGTAACCAATAATGTCAACAGAACCTACCGCTTCTAGAGCGGAAGCACATTGTACATGTTTTGTAATAATTAGGTATCTTTTTTTTGATTAATTTTTAGTTTTATCAACTAGCTTTTCTTTGCCTAAAAATTTCATCTGTGATCTGATATTTGCGCCCACTTCTTCAATAGAATGTTCAGCTAACTTTTCTCTATTTTCTTTCATAATTGGGCCACCAGAAGCATCATTACTTTTTCTACAATCTTCCAAGAAGTTATCTGCAAATTTGCCAGATTGAATATCTGCAAGAATGGCTTTCATGGCCTCTTTAGAAGATTCTCCAATGACTCTTGGACCACTCACATAATCTCCAAATTCTGCTGTATTAGATATGGAATAGTGCATATTAGAAATTCCACCTTCATATATAAGATCAACAATCAATTTTGTTTCATGCAAACACTCAAAATAAGCCATTTCTTTACTGTATCCAGCCTCAACAAGAGTTTCGTATCCTGCTCTAATTAGAGAGGTTAATCCTCCACATAAAACAGCCTGTTCTCCAAAGAGATCTGTTTCTGTTTCCTCTTTAAATGTTGTGTGCAATACCCCTGCTCGAGTCCCACCATTTGCTTTAGCATAAGACAGAGCAATCTCCAATGCTGATATATCCTCATCACCGGACTCTTGATATACAGCTACGAGAGATGGAACTCCTCCGCCATTTTTATAGGTACTTCTTACTGTGTGACCTGGACCCTTTGGAGCAATCATAACAACTGCATGATCTTCAGCAGGAATGATTTTCTTAAAATGTATATTAAAACCATGAGCAAAGCCTAGAACTGCATTTTTTTTAATATTGTTTTTAATTTGATTATCAAAAATAGTTTGTTGAAATTCATCAGGAGCTAAGATCATCACAAAATCAGCATCTTTGACAGCTTCTGAGACTTCTTTGACTTTGAGACCTGCACTTTCTGCTTTCTCCCATGAGCTGGAATCTTGCCTTAAGCCAACCACAACATTCACACCCGAGTCATGTAAATTGTTTGCATGCGCATGACCTTGTGATCCATATCCAATTATTGCTACATTCAAATTTTGAATTAGCTCTAAATTGGCATCTTCATCGTAATATATTTTCATCAGCTTACCTAAATAGTTAAATGTTTCTCTGACTTGTGCATGCCCATGCAACCTGATCGACTTACCTCAATAAAACTCTTGTTGTTTAGAGCTTTTAAGAATGAGTCTACCGATGCGGAGCTCCCTGTAATCCCCAAAACCACAATTGAATTATCCTGCTCAATAACTTGAAACTCTAAGTTTTTCAATTTGCGCTTAAAGGTTTGATTAAATTGTTTGTTGAAGAGCTTTATCAACACGTATTCAATTTCATGATGCGAACCCTCTGTTAAATCAGATACCTTGATCACATCGATAAGTTTATTAATTTGTTTTGTGATTTGCTCAACCACGTTTTCAGTGCCTCTCGTAGTTACGGTCATTCGAGAATAAGAACCATCGAATACTGGCGCAACGTTGAGACTGTCAATGTTATAACCTCTTTGATGGAATAAGCCTACAATCCTTGCTAAAGCACCAGGTTTATTTTCAATTAAAACTGCTAATGTTCTTTTCATGCCTTTTTATCTTTTGCGATCCACATATCTTTCATGCTGCCATTAGGTGCAACCAACATTGGATAAACATGTTCCGAAGGATCCACGTAAACGTCAATAAATACCAATTTATGTTTCAGAGCAAATGCTTTTTTAAATACCCTTGCTAAATCTTCCTGTTTAGTTACCTTAAATCCAACATGACCATATGCCTCTGCTAACTTTACAAAATCAGGTAGCGAGTTTTGATAAGTGCTAGCAGAGTGACGCTTATCATAAATCATGTCTTGCCATTGCTTGACCATACCAAGCGCTTGGTTGTTGATGTTGACAATTTTAATAGGTATTCCGTATTGCAAACAGGTAGATAGTTCCTGAATGCACATTTGTATACTTCCCTCACCGGTTACACAAACCACCTCATCTTTAGGGTATGCAAATTTAACTCCCATAGCTGCAGGCAAACCAAACCCCATCGTCCCAAGTCCGCCTGAGTTTACCCAGCGTCTTGGTTTATTAAATTTATAGTATTGAGCAACAAACATTTGATGTTGGCCAACATCCGAAGTAACCCAAGCATCTCCGTTAGTAGCCTGGTATAGCTCCTGGACAACAACCTGTGGCAATATTTTGTTACTCTTTTTAGCGCCTTTCCACATTTCGTGATTAAGACCATGCTGAGCTCTCCATTCTTTAATTTGCGATACCCAGTGATCAACTGCTTCTGAATCAATTTTGATTTTAGATTTTTTAATTTCTTTTATTAATGCTCCAAGTGATTCTTTAACTTGCCCAACGATGGGAATATCAGCATTAATAATTTTAGAAATCGAAGCTGGATCGACATCTATGTGGATAATCTTGGCATTGGGTGCAAATAAGGCTGGCGTATTCGTAATTCGATCATCAAACCTTGCACCAATTGCTAAAATAAGATCTGCATGATGCATTGCCATATTAGCTTCATAGGTGCCATGCATCCCAAGCATGCCAAGAAATAATTTATCTTTGGCAGGATATGAGCCAAGACCCATTAACGTATTGGTTACTGGCGCCTTGACCAATTTATTTAAAGCTATTAATTCTTTGCTAGCGTTACCAAGAACTACTCCTCCTCCAGCATAAATGACAGGTCTCTCAGATGACAGCAAAGCTCTAGCAGCCTTTTTAATTTGTCCTGGATGAGGCTCTATTTTAGGTTTATAAGACCTGATACTGATATGTTTTGGTTTTTTGTATTCAAATTTTTTATTAGGATCAGTCTTGTCTTTAGGAATATCAATGACAACTGGCCCTGGTCTGCCGCTGGTGGCAATATAAAAAGCTTCTTGGACAATTTTGGGAATATCTTCAGCACGGTTAATGATATAACTGTGTTTCACTATTGGACGAGAGATACCAATCATGTCGGTTTCTTGAAATGAGTCAGTACCTATTAAGTGGCTTTGAACTTGTCCTGAGATAACTATAAGTGGGACTGAATCCATAAAAGCAGTCGCAAGACCAGTAACGGCATTAGTGGCTCCAGGGCCTGAGGTAACTAAAACGACGCCCGCTTTGCCAGTGGCTCTTGCATAACCATCTGCTGCATGCGTTGCCCCTTGTTCGTGCCTTACTAAGATATGCTGAATTTGCTTTTGTTTAAATAAAGCATCATAAATGTGCAGTGCGGCGCCACCTGGATAGCCAAAAATATGCTTTACACCCTCTTCCCTGAGGGCGCGCATTAATAGATCTCCGCCTGAAAACTTCATTTAATAAAAAATAATATCGGTTGTTTATACATTAATTATTTATAAAAACAAGAAAATGCCTAAAGAAATAGCTGTTCTTGGAGGTTTAAAAAATCATCTGGAGCATCTGCGGCTAAATCAATATTTTTTCCACTAGGATCTAAAAACTTTAGTTGCTGAGCATGCAAAGCCTGTCTGTTAAATTTTGAAGTAATTTCAAGCACAGAAGGGCTAAATGAATTTGGGTTCAAAGATCTTGGTTTATACAGCTGATCGCCCACTATCGGGAGACCTCCTTCTGAAAGATGAACCCTAATTTGATGGGTTCTTCCAGTAGCAATATGAACATCTATTAAAGAGCATCCTTTCTTAGTTAGATTTGGAAAAATAGATGTATAAGCCTCGCGTCCATGCTCGGTAATTTTCATCTTGATTCTATTTTTTGGATCTCGCCCAATATCTCCATTAAAGTTCCTGCTTGCTTTGACCTCTCCATAAACTATTGCTTGGTAAGATTTAAAGACCTCTCTGTCATGCAGCTGAGCAATAATTGATTTATGAAATTTTGGGGTACGGGCAATCACCATGATCCCTGAAGTATCCTTATCCAATCTGTGAACAATCCCATTTCTAGGCAGAGCAGTTAACTCATCAAAGTGAAAAGCTAATGCATTGGCAAGGGTCCCCGATGAAATGCCTGCGCCTGGATGCACAACTAAATTTGATGGCTTATTGATGACTATGAAGTGCTGTTCTTGGGCTATTATGTCAAGGGGTATGTCCTGAGGATCCCAAGACTCCTCTCTCAAGATACCAGGCTGCATGCTTATTTCATCCCCACTGAAGACCTTATCTTTTGGCTTGGCTACTTCTCCATTTAACAATACCCTACCTTCATCTATCCATTTTTTTATACTTGTTCTGGAATAATCTACCCATGTAGAGCTGGCTGCTCTATCTAGTCTTTGCCCAGATAGATTCTCTTCAATGATTGCTTTTAATTGCATAATAGATTGTTAATTAAATTGCCTATTTAATCGCCCTTGCAATGCCATTGATTGTACAATACTCCCCAATGCGTTACTTCAATACTATAAAACTGACTTTAATAATCTTAGTTTCAGTCTCATTTATCAGTTCTTGCAGCAAAGATACTGAAGAAGTAGAGCGTCCTGAACAAGTTTACTATGAGCTCGCTCAAACTAGAATGAGAGCTAAAAATTTCTTCTCAGCTATTGAAGCCCTTGAGATGATAGAAGCTAGATATCCGTTTGGCAGATATGCTGAACAAGCTCAATCAGAACTGATTTATGCTCACTACATGAATGGAGACGATGAAGCCTCGCATTCTGCAGCAGAAAAGTTTATTAGACTTCATCCTCGGCATCCCAATATTGATTACGCCTATTTCATGAGAGGGCTTGCAAGTTATACAAGGGATAAAACTCTTTTTGTGAGACTCTTTGATGCTGATCTCTCCAAAAGAGATATTAGCGGCGCGAAACAATCGTTTGCTGAATTAACCGAGTTTCTCACAAGATTTCCTAGCAGCCAATACTCTTCATATGCACAACAGAGATTAATATATCTTAGAAATCTTATTGCCAAAAGTGAGCTTAGCGCAGCAGATTATTATGTAAGAAGGGGCGCGTATGTAGCTGCGATCAGAAGGGCAAAGTATGTTATTGAAAACATACCCAATTCCAGTGAAAACTTAAGAGCCCTGCAAATTTTGAAGACTTGCTATAGAGAGCTCGACTATCTAGAGCTTGAAAAGGATATCGATTTAATAATCGCAGAGAACTTTAATATTTCTCCTTCCAGAAAAGAAGAGGAGCAAGGGTTCTCTTTCTGGCCGTTTGGCAGAGAAAATACCCCAGCTCCAAAATCTTAAAGAGTTTTATTCGCCCCACATTCCAGCAAACTCATAGGCAACAGCTACCTCATCACTGACAACCCATGCGTCGTGACCTGGCGCAATAGAATATGCATCTCCAGCCTTATAAGTGACCTCTGTTCCATCATCATGCACACAACAAATTGCACCAGATACCATTAAGCCAAGATGGCTTGCCTGACATGAATCAGTACCAATGTTGGGTTGAACATCTACAGACCATTTCCATGCAGGCTGCAAAGTAAGTTTATTTACTCTCTGCCCTCTGATGTTCACAGATTCGATTTTTGCATTATTGAAGTTTTCATTAACTTCATCAGGGTTATTAAAATTTTTAGCTTCAATAGAAATCATAGCTATATTCCCTCAGTCTACCTTGAAGACTTCAATATTGATCTCGCCTGAAATTAAATCAATCTCGCCCTGCATGTAGTTAACTCCGTCAGTGACATCATCTAAAGACTTGATTGAAATTACTTTTCCGTCTCTTGTCCAAACGCCTTTAAGCACTCCTGCAGCTAAGTCGCCTTCTGGACTGATTCCTCTTCCGTGTCCTTCAAAAGTACCCTGATTTCTTGCAGTATCATTTGAGGTTAATGTATATGATAAATATACCTTTCCGTACTGACCTGCAGCTGCACTAGTTGCATTAATAGTGCTGTGATCAGCTCCAACAGTAATGGATGTAATTTCAAATTTAGACTTAAAGCTATCTCCAGTTACATTAAATGCAAGCAGATTAAAACTTAATGCTAAAAAAGAAGTTGAAAGTAAAACTTTAAATTTCATTATTTTCTCCAATGTATTTCTTAACCTTACTTACT